>R26__coassemble_161_pt1 | contig 45797 bp, 45 predicted proteins | sample R26__metabat2_low_PE_056 | metagenome-assembled genome bin R26 | reverse complement strand
CCAAAAAGCGTTGAAAATAAGTTACGTAAAAATTCAAAAAAGAAAAGTTCATATGCCTCAAACAAAATAGAAGGTAATCCATTATCCGAAAATCAAGTGGATGAAGTTATAGAAAGCGACGACAGAAAGCACTTTCTAAAACCTGAACAGGAAGTAAGGAACTATTTTCTTGCACTTAATTTTTTAGAAGAAAAGATTAATCATAAAGAGGCATTTTCAAAAGAATTAATACTTGAAGTTCAAAGGCTCGTAGAAAGTGGTGCTTCAAAAGAAAAAATAGGTTTTAGAGGACCTATGCCACCAGGAGTCATATTCGCGGTATATGATTCTAAAACTGGAAATCCCGACTATATTCCACCAGAGTATAGCGATGTTCCAAGCTTAATAGATGAATTAGTTGAATATGTTAACACAACAGACGATCATCCTTTGATAGTTGCAGCAGTTGTACATTATCAATTGGTTACCATCCACCCTTTCGAAGATGGAAATGGTAGAACCGCTAGACTTTTATCTGGCTATATTTTGGATTTGAACGGATATGGCTTTAATGGAATAGGATCGCTCGAGGAATATTTTGCTTACAACATTGATGAATATTATGAATCTATTCAAATGGGGTTACCAGCTTTATATTATTCTGGACGTGAAAATCCGCCACATCCAGAAATTTGGATTAATTATTTTTTAAAAATGGTTTTGCTTTATTCCAACAAAGTTTGCGATTTGCAGAACAGTTCTAAAGACGCTGATGTTGAAGCAAGTTTGTCTTACCTTAAAGGAAAAGAAAAAGAACTTTTATTGCTACTTATCAAGAAATACAAATGTGAATTTACTCCAATCGAACTTAGCAAAGAATTAGGCGTAACAAACAGAACAGTTATTAATCGCCTATCTGTTTTATCTAAGAACGGCTTTGTTAAACCAATAATAGTAAATCAAAGAATTAGATCTTATGAGCTAAGTAATTTTACAAAAGATTATAAAAAAGAAATTTTAAAAAGCATGAAAAAAGAGCAGCACTAAGTGCTGCTCTTTTTTTAATGATTATCAAACACTTCTATGATATCTTTGTAAAAACCATCCTTTGCTTCTTTTTCAACGTGTACCTCGTGCATACTATGTTTGTAAAGTTTAAGGCCGTGATTTTTACCTGCTCTTTCAAGTTTCGAATGAAGGATTTTTGGACCAAAGCCTAAGAAACCGGCAATATCCCATCGACCACAGCCATGGAAAATATATGTCTCATCAGGAAACTTATTTGCCCATCCAAGTTTGTCGGCACTTGCAAAGGTTGTAAAAGCCTTAAGTACAAAACTTAAAATATTTATCATACTTGCATTTACGCCACTACTGTATGGGCTATTTGCAAAGTTTGTTCTATGCTCCTTATCAAATGAAATCCAGGACATCATAGCCCTTGTAACTATAGGAACTTTTTTGCCATAGTCCTTAAGTTCAAATGTATTGCGACGTTTCTCTAAATCCTGTGGATAGTGAGAAAGAAAAACACCTAAAATATGAGCTACTGGAATAAGGAGGAACGTTACTGATGGAAGGGATGAATCGCCAGAAAGGAAGCACGCATTTACGTGAACCTTATTTTTGTACTTAACAAGAAATGTTCTTGTCATCATTGATCCCATACTGTGTGCATACATATAAACTGGTAACTTTGGATATTTCTTTAAAGCCTTTTTTTGAAGATTGTACATATCCTTCCAAATAGCCTTATTCGTATCTGAAGGAGTTATACCAACACAACCAGGGCCAACTGTTTTACCATGACCTAAAAAGTCCATACTGACAACATAATAGCCGTTTTCTGCTAGCCATTTTAAAACTGGCATAAACATCTCTGTGCACTCAGACAAGCCATGTGTAAATTGCACTATTCCCTTTGGCTTTTTTGAATCATCAAAAACTTCAACACACTGGAGATCAACGTTTGCCTTTGAAGTTGACTTCATTGTAAACTCATTAATTTTAATTGCCATAATATACTACCCCTTTAACATTTTCTGGTTCTATTATACATTATATTAGCAAGCCCGTTATTTACAAGCAAAACCACTTGTGGACAAGAGGTTTTGTTTTCTATATAATATCTGCATAGGAGATGATTATATGCCAGATTTGTTCTTTCTCATTTTCGGTATCATTGTAGGCGTAATCGGACTTCTGATACTTATAGTTGAGCTCTACTCTTTCATTGTGTGTAGAGAAAGAGTTGAAGCTAAAGTTGTTGATTACAAAGTAAAATCAAACATTATCCGTGGTACGGTTGTGCATATGTTTAGTCCAATCATTGCCTATGAGCTTGATGGCAAGCAATATACAGGCGTTTCACCCTTCTCATCAAGGTTTGAAGACAAGTATCCAATTGACAGCACAATGGTTATTTTTGCAAACAAAAAGAATCCTGAGAACTATCGCTTTGCGGGCAAGTTCGGAGGACTCATAACAGGATCAATAATCACAGCCATAGGCTTGCTTTTTGTAATCCTATACTTTATCTAAAGTGTACAACGACATTAGGATCTAGTCTTGAAAGGGGTGCAGGTTCGATTCCTGTCAGGTGCACCAAAAGAAAAACAAAAAAGGAACTCGCAAGAGTTCCTTTTTTTATGCGTCTTTTCTAAGTATTGAAAGATATGGTGCATATGAATAGACCACTGTCTTCCCTACTTTTGATGTTTTTTCAAGTAAAGATTTTTCAAGGAAGATATCGATATACTTTGCAACTGTATTATAAGATATCCCCATATCATTTGATGCTCGCACTGTGTCTATTATAGGGTTCTTTTCAAGGTAGGCAAGGAAGCCGGCAAGGCCGTTCCTTGTCCTTGGTGAAAAGTCCTCAAACAGTGCGAGTGTCGCGTTATGCAGCTCGCATAACGCATCTATAGTGTCGCTCGCGTCCTCTGCGCTCGCGAGCATAGCTCTCAAGAAAAACTTAACCCACTGGAGATAATCCCCTGTCTTCCTAACTTCCATCATACGATCATAATACTCAACCCTGTTGAGTTTTAAGTACCATGATGGATAAAGAATTGGAGAATGAAGCAATCCTTCCTGCATAAGATAAAGAATAATCAAAAGTCGACCAATTCTACCATTACCATCAAGGAACGGATGAATTGTTTCAAACTGGTAATGAATAAGAGCAGTTTTAATCAATGTAAAGCTTACGTTTTCGGAATTGATAAACTCCTCAAGTGCATCCATACACTCTTCCATATCATCCACATTTGGCGGGATATATGTTGCATTTTTAATGTTTCCACCAAAGCCAATCCAGTTCTGTGTTTTTCTAAACTCACCCGGTGTTTTATCATCGCCCCTTACTCCCTGGAGTAAAACTGAATGCGTTTCACGCAACAGCCTATTACACAACGGCAATTCTTTATTTCTCTCAATAGCAAAATTCAAAGCACTTATATAATTAACAACATCAGCAACATCAAGTGAATCATTATTAACATCTAAAACATCATCAAGGGTGCATTGAGTTCCTTCAATTTGTGATGAAATTAGTGCTTCTTTTCTCACATACATAGCAACAAAGAGATCGCGATTAGGAATCATAGATGCCTTAATATCTAAAGCTGAAATTGCCGAAGTAGCTTTAACGAGCAGCTCAACAGCCTCATCATCCAGTTTTAGAAATGGTACATTCGGCAAAGCATTCGGCTTATAAGACAAGTATTTTGCATCACCAGATAAATTCTCAACATACTTTCCAGGCATCGCTTTACCTCCAATTTGAGTTTTCTCGCTAATTTTAGCATAGAAAACTCAAAAAGTCTATTTAATTTGAGTTTTTATCTTTTCTTGTAAATCACCAATTCAGGATTCTTACCCTCCGCTTCATATGTGCAAACCATGATAAATTCCATATTAGCGACTACACCGAAGCATACATTTTCGTCATGCAATGGTTCAAGTTGAGTTCCGAGATATGTTGTCTGATCATTTAAGAATTTAACATCTAAGCCATTTGGAAGACGATATGATAAATTTACATACTGTCCAACAAGTGCGTTAAGTGATTCAACTTTTGGCATGCCATCAATATTAAGTTCATTGATCTCGCCAATTAGCATCTCTTTGAACTTTTCAAACTCACCACCATCGCTGAGTTCCTCATATCGTTTCCAATAATCAAGTGTTGGAAGCAAGCCTTTCATATACTCTCTTGCCTGTTCCTCAGTAATGCTAAATGTTGTTCAGCATCATCCATTTCATCAACTAAATACTCTCGAACCAATCCATTGCTTTTTTTAATTGCAATATCAAAATTTTGCCAAACAACAAGTGTTCCTTCATCTTGAATCTTTAAATCTTGTATGCTTGGAATGTCATCAATTTCTTTTTGATTTAACTGTAAGCATTCCCACTTTTTACATTTTAAAACTTCGTCTAAATTCCATTGATATGCAGATATCTCTTTATTAATTTTTGAAGCCACCGTAAGAATTCTACATTGCGATAAAGATGCCGACTTTAAGCCTAATCCAAAACGGCCCAAATCTTGCGATGTATACTCATTTCTATCGCTTCCATATTTCATAGCATTTAGCAAATCTAAATTTGCCATTCCAAATCCATCATCTAATATGCTTATATATACTTCATCATCACTAATAGGCAAAGTAATACGCACATTCTTAGCAGAAGCCGATATTGAATTATCAATAATATCAGCTAATGCAGTTTTAAAAGAGTATCCAATTGAACGCATTGATGTCATCAACACATCAGGAGAAGGAGAATTTTCAACTCGTTTTGACATATAGTTATTCCTCCAAAATAAAACAAGCACGTTTAAGGTAAGAGAATCACCTAAAACGTGCATTAATATAAACACATTACGGTAAAGCCCCCACTTTTCGAATGCGATAGTTTAATTAATATACATTATACTATAAAACAGCACCATTCGTCCATCACGAATGGTGCTAAAAAGTAGTACGAGCGGTTAGCTAAAATGCTACGAATGGTAGGCATTTCAGTGTCCAACGGTATTCAATTTAATCCCCATTCGTTGTAATACAGTTCCCAAAGGTATATTAGATGCCAGGTCCATCAGTAAAAAGACCTTGCTTAAAAGGACTCAAGAGTATCACCACAAATTAACGCCATTCGTCTGTTACGAATGGCGCTAATTACTAGAACAAACGGTTAGAATAGTCACCACAAATGGCAATAATAAACCAACCAGTGGTTCGTTACACTATTCAATCGTTACTTTGTAAGTAATATCCTTAAATGATCCAAATCCAAATGTGCCTTCATATTCAAATTCTAAATCTTTTGCGGTTTCAGGAACTTGATATGTGTAATGCATTATTGCTTGTCTGTCAGGACCAATATTTTGATTTACATCATTTTCGTCTAATAACCATATTGAGTCACAAACAACATTATCTGCATAAAGTTTAAAGTCACTTTCCGAAATATAAATATCGGAATCGATTGCTTCACCAGGTTCAATGTCACCTATTACTTTTCTAGCATTAAGGAGTTGGTCTTTGCCAGCAGCTTCATAGATTGCAGTATCAGTTCCTCCACCAATAACTGGATGAGGATTTGCTGTATTTACTATTGCATCTGCTTTAGCCCTTGTAATATCTTCTCTGATAATTCGAAAAGCCATTAACTCACCTCTGTTTTAATAATACTAGAAAGTAATAATTTGTCAAAACTCTATGACCTCATTTTATTTGATTTTTAAGTGGAAAAGGTCAATTGCCAATTGACCTTTTAATTTTTTGTTGCCATAATTAAATTGTACTCGTATTAAGAAAAGGTTGGTGCGAAGATGAAAAAGAAGTATTCACAGGGTTTGATAATGGATCCAGAGACAGCAACACTCAAGCCAGTTAAGCGTGGACAGTACATTCAGCAGTGGATATATGGCTTTGTAGAGCCAGCAATCCTCAAGACTACAACTTTCATGTATGACAGTCCGATAAGGACTAAACTTTATAACAAGCTTGCAACACCAAAGTCACTTCCACGTGAAGTAGTTGTATCTACTGAGGCTGTGTGCCGCTTTATTGACTTCATATATACTCAGAATGCTGGTAATGAATCACCACGTATGGCTGTTACTAAGTGTGTATGTCAGACAGCAACCAATACTTTCAAAGAACCAGTAGAAAAAGATATGGCCCTCCTCTACACTGCTAACCTTTACTCTCAACTCGATGTAAAGCGCAATGGTGTTGGTGAGCCATACAGGATTATAGAGACAGCAGAAGAAGCAAAGGATATGATTCGCTATTTCGATGAGTGTGGTCTTGTACACTCAATCCTCTATTGCCATAGCAGTGGTAAATGGACTTTTGTTGTATGTAACTGTGATGATGAAATCTGTGTTCCAATCCGCGCATACAAGGCTGGCCGTAGGGACCAGGTACTTGCAGGTCCTGAAGTTGTAACTCAGGACGCAAGCAAGTGCACTGGCTGTGGCAAGTGCGTAAGCCGTTGCTTCTTTGATGCAAATAAAATGATAAATGGCAAAGCCGTACTCGATGCTGAGAAGTGCCTTGGATGTGGCCTTTGTGCATCAACCTGCGAAGGTCATGCACGTACCCTCATCCCACGTCCAGACTATCAGCATGAGGATACAGTAACTACCAAAATCTTGCTTGGATAATCTATAGCCATTTCCCCAATTCTTTCGTATAAAGAAATAATTTGTTTTTTAAGAAAAAATAGGTTGAGGTAAATATGGGAAATTCATATTTAACAGTTGAAAAAGAAACTTTTGATGAATTCACCGAGAAAAGATCAAGGTTTATCGGGTATATTAAGCCAGTCACTACTGAGGCTGAAGCACTTGAGTTTATTGAAGGCATCAAGAAAAAACATTGGGATGCAAAGCATAATGTGTATGCATATGTGTTGAAGTCGGGCGCCAGTAGATTTTCTGATGACGGAGAGCCACAGGGCACGGCAGGTATGCCAGTGCTTGATGTTTTACAAAAGTCAAACGTCGTGGACTGCGTCGTAGTCGTAACTCGATACTTTGGCGGAATCTTACTTGGTGGAGGCGGCCTTGTGCGAGCTTATTCGCACGCTGCGTCTATCGCAGTGACCGCTGCCGGAGTCAAAGAGATGAAGCCTTACACCAGGCTTTCTGCTGTTGTTGACTACAACCTTTATGGAAAGCTTGAAAACATTATTAGCAGTAATGGTGGCAGTGTTGAGAATGCTGATTTTAAAGAAAATGTCGAAGTAAGTTTTCTTATTTTAGAGAATATGGTTTCAAAGTTTGAAAAGGATTTATCTGAGATTTCTCTTGGTAGTGTTAAGTGTGAAGTTTTAAGTGAGGATATTTATAGATAAAAAAATGAGGCGGTAGGAAAAGTCCTACCGCCTTAATCATTCATCACGTGGGTCGGGAAGGTCGATGAAGGTTGGTTCGTGGTTGGTTGATTTGATGTATTTGAGCATGTCTTCTTTTTTGAGTTTGATGGTTGAGGTGGAGATACCTGGATGACCACTGATGAATTCATCTTTGAGAAGATCGTTGTCGATTACGAGCTTAACAACGTTGTCTGTGTCAAAGAGAAGTTCAAGAGCACTGGCTGAACCTGGGATAGTTTTAAGGTATTTTTGCATGTGTTCTGGTGTTGCAAAGGAGAGCCTTGAACAACCGAGAGGTTCAGTGATGTATTTTGTTTTGAAAGGTTTGTCGCCGGGCATGAGAAGAAGGTAAAAATCTGTCTGTTGACGATTGGTCAAGAAGAGATTTTTACAAATTTTGGCGCCAAGCGTTTTTTCTATTAGACGACAAGCTTCCATATCGTCGGCATGGTCGTGATCGACCCGCTCAAAAGGTATGCCGAGTTCTATGAGCTTGTCGTAGATTAAGTATTCCTCTGGAATACGGTTTGTATCTTCTGGTTTAGTTGTGTATACGTGTTCATCTATGTACATACTATTCTTCCTGTTTCTTATCTTTAATCATGCTGATTAATGCGATGAGGTTTGTAATTGTTGTAATGGCGGCAAAGGTACCACCTGTGTATGATTTGATTGCAAAGAAGTAGAAGCACCAAGGCAAGAAGCTTACTGTCACTAAAATTTTAAATTTGATCTCATCCTTGATATCCATGAAGATGACAAAGACTGTACAAACAATAAATGGAATCCAACCAAGTGCGCCTTGAGTGTTAAACTTTATCGTCATTACAAGCTGGATGATTATTAGGATGATTTTGATTGGCCAGTTTAGTTTTTCTTTATAGCAGAGATAGTTTCGAATGCAGGAGATGATGTTGCTGATGGCACCTGTGATACCGCCGAGCATAAACATGCTGACCGTCTGCATTATGAGCATTACAATCTGCGATATCAATATTTTACTTTTACTTTTTAAGACTCCTGAACCAACCTGAACCATCGATGCAAGAAAATCTATAATATTTGCAATTAGTATCATTGTTTAATGCACCTCATAATGGTATAATACATTACGGTGATTGATATGGCAAAACTTTATTTTAAGTTTGGAGCTATGGGTAGTTCAAAAACAGCCCAAGCCTTAATGACAAAATTCAATTATGAGGAAAAAGGCAACAAGGTTTGGCTTATTAAACCTTCAACTGATACGCGCGACGGTGAGGCAGTTCTCATGTCACGTATCGGTCTTGGAGCTGTCTCCGACGTTGTCGGACCAGAGGACAACATTATCAACCGATACGCGGATCTTCCGGAGCGCGTTGACGTTATCATCTGTGATGAATGCCAGTTCCTAACAAGAGAACAGATTGATCAACTTAAGACAATTGTAGATGACTTGGATGTTCCAGTTCTCTGCTTCGGTCTTAGAACAGACTTCCAAACAAAGATGTTCCCTGGAAGCCAGAGGCTCCTCGAAATAGCAGACTCAATCACTGAAATCAAATCAGTCTGTAAATGTGGACGCAAAGCCACTGTAAATGGACGTTTTGATGAAAACGGAAAGATTATCATCGAAGGCGACCAGGTTTATATGGGCGGTAGCGAAAGCTACGAAGGTCTCTGCTACAAATGCTACAAAGAGTTAGTACTTAAAGACCACGAAATCAAATTATAAAAGTTAAAGAGCTGTCCGTTTGGACAGCTCTTATTTATTATACTTTCAAATCTTTCCAATCCTTACCATGCTCAAACGTCAAGTCAAAACGCTCAGGTAAGTTTGCTCTACCATCAAGGAAATCAATATATTCCTTAATAGTCTGCTGAGCAATTGGAACAGCATCAAACATATGCTTCTCAAGAACCTCAGTCGACCTATCGCACTTAGGGTTTGGTGTGAAACTCATAAAAAGTCCCTGTGCCTTCTCACCAATAAGTGGGAAGATAATCTTTCTTAGAGTTGGATTTGGTTTTCTAATCTCATTGAGGAAAATCTTCATTATAGTGAGAGTTGTCTTGATATCACTTGGGCGTAATCCAATGTAGAACTTGGAAATCGTCTCCGTCACTTTTTCAGTTAGAATCAAATGACTTGTTGGGTTAAATCCCAAAGGATCCTTGCCCTCTTTTATCAAGAGATCACGGTCAAGTTCCATCTCAATCTCAAAGTGTAAAACCCCAGTAACATCAATGAATTTCTGCACGTAAGGGTGGTCAATACTATCCAAAGTGTGATGACAGATATATCCGAGAAGATATGCAAGTTCTGCCTCTCTCTCCTCCTGCGACTCGGCATTTTCAATTACGGTTTTACCCATGTTGAAAAAGTCCTTACCAGGAGTGTAATGGATATCAGAACCCATCCTCGACAGATTTCTCAAAGGATTACTGTAGAAGAGTATGTCTGGACCGTGAAGGCCGATATCATATAGAGTTTTATTCTTATTAATAAGGTCCTGATATTCTTTTGGAAGACCGGCTAGAACATCCTGACCATATTTATAATGAGCATATGTTGTAGGCATGATATTACCAACGATTTTCAACGTATTCGCAGAATGCGTACATATCTTTGATTTCAAGAACTGTGCCATCGTCAAGTGTTACGGTACCGTTCCAAAGACCATGTACTTGGTGGCTGTGCATACGCATAACGAGAACGTTTAAGTCTGAGTGGTGATCATAGAATGGAGTCATTGTGAGGTTGAAACGACCATCACGTGAGATAAACTTCCAAGGCTCCATATACTTATCTGGTTTTGGGAATGTCTCAACGTCAACAGCCTCAAACTTGTGGCCCTTGCCATCATAGAACATCATTGTCTCAGTAGCGTTGCGCTCGTCACCGATACCCCATGTGATTTCGAATCCGAATGTGTGCTTGTTACCGTCCTTGTCTGTGAGATAAGTTGAGCCTGAACCCCAGTACCAAACAAGGCTGTATGGAGTACAAACACGACCCCAGTCAAGTGAACCAAACATTGTGTCCTTTGTGAAGTTGTATGTATCACCATTGCACTTAACATAACCCTCAGCAGGCATACACATCTGCTTTGTTGTCATGAAGTATCTGTCTGGATGTCCCTCGAAAGGAAGAACAGTTGTGATATTCTCATGATCCTTATACTGATCCATCTCGAAGTGACACTCTGATTTAGGAGACTTGAAGTCGATTACACGCTTAAGCTCTGTTGTGTTGAAGTCAACCTCTGCCTTACCAATCTTGAAGTGGATGTGGTTAGGAACATCACCCTTAGGAGGAAGTGCATATTTATCTGTCTGACCAATAAAGAGGTTCATATCTTCCGAGATAGTCTTACCCTCTTTGATGTCAACAAGTACAAGTGAAACATATCCGCCAAGTGAGATGTTAGCAATTGAGAGCTGTACCATATAATGTCCATCAGAGAGCTGATAGAAATCCCACTCTTTACGACGCATCTTATGGAGAACCTTATTTCTGTCGTATTCGAAAACGTTATGCTTTGCATAACCTGGGCAGAGAAGTTTGCCGTTCTCACCGAACATAGGTGTAGACTCAGTGTACTCCTTCTGAGCTGAAACGTAGTCAGCTTCCTGCCAACCTACATAAGTCTTCTTCAAATTTAACAACCCCTTGTTTAAAATTTCAACGAGAATATTATACCATACTAGATGCACAATTTGACAAGTATTCTTTATTAATATATACTTTGAAAGTAATTTTTATTACGTGAAAGGAGAGTTTGATCCGTATATGGACGGCGACAGTCGAGGGTCACTCATAATAATTTTAATCTTACTTGGTCTTGCAGCATATTTTGCAATCACTGAGACCGCACTTTCGAGCGTATCTAGAAATAGAATTAAGCTTGATTTGGAACATGGCGACACACGTGCAAAGCGCGCACTCTACGCGCTCGACAATTTTGATAAGGCGATAACTACTCTCCTTATCTGCACAAATATCGTCCATATCTCCATAGCCTCTATAGTTACAGTATTTGTAACTAAAACCTGGGGGCTTAGTGCCGTGTCTATAAGTACCATCATCACCACACTGGTTGTTTTCTTCGCCGGTGAGATGTTACCTAAGAGTTTTGCAAAAAAGAACAGCGAAAGTTGTATCTTGACGTGCGCAGGGCCTCTTCTTATTTTCATGAAGGTTCTCTCCCCATTGGCAGCAGTACTTTCTGGAATAGGAAACCTCGCAGGCAAGCTCACAAAGAGTGAGCCTGAGATAACAGTAACTGAAGATGAACTCTACGATATTATCGAAGATCTCGAAGAGAGCGGCGTAATTGACGAGGACCAGAGCGACTTGCTCTCGTCTGCTTTGCAGTTCGAAGAAGTTACTGCAAAAGATATCTGCACACCACGCGTTGACGTTGTCGGCGTAAACCTCAAAGATGACCCTAAAGACATCTTTGACATCATTACCGACTCAACGCACTCACGACTTCCTGTATACGACGAGAGCAAGGACAACATCATCGGTGTCCTCTCAATTCGTCGCTATATTAAGCGTTACCTCAAAACAAAGAAATACCCTATGGTCAGAAGACTCCTCGATGAGCCATTCTTTGCACCACAGGACATCCCAATAGATGAACTTCTCGAGAAGATGTCACAGAGAAAAGTATCACTTGCCATCATCAAAGATGAATTCGGTGGCACATACGGCATCGTAACAATCGAGGACATCTTGGAAGAACTCGTCGGTGAAATCTACGACGAGGACGACCAAGCACCATCCGAGAAAGGTGGTGAAGAGTCATGACACCTATTATTCTAGTATCAGTAGGTATTTTCCTCTGCATATTCCTGTCACGTTTCTTCTCCTCCTCTGAGATGAGTTTCTCCGCCGCTTCTGTTGTTCGTCTTGAGCACGAGGCGGAGAGTGGTAAGAAGAGCGCACAGAAAGCTTTAGAGATATCCGAGCGTTTCGATGATGCACTCAGCACAATTCTCATAGGCAACAACCTCGTGAATATTGCAGCATCATCTTTGATGGTTGTTTTACTTGCACTCATCCATGAGCAGACAGGTGCATCTTCCCCAACTTGGCTCGGTACAGTAATCATCACTGTTCTCATCATCATCTTCGGTGAGACAATTCCAAAGATTACTACAAAGAAAAAGCCAAATACAAAAGCTATGCGCTATGCATACCCTATCCGCATCTTAATGGTAATCCTCTACCCGCTCGTTTGGCTCACAGTTAAAGTTGTGACCTTGATAGTTGGTAAGGAAAAAATAGACGAAGACGATGAGGACGAGGCCGTTGAGGAATTCCAGTCAATCATTGAGACAGCTGAGGATGAAGGCGTCTTAAGTAGTGACTCATCAGAACTCATTCAAGCAACAATCGACTTCTCTGACACATCTGCATCCGACGTCATGACATCCCGTGTTGATATGGATGCTATCGACATCGACGACGATGAAAAAGAAATCCTCAAAATAATTGAAGAGACTCCTTATTCACGTCTTCCAGTATATGAGGATGATATCGATAATATTATCGGCGTCCTCCACGTAAACCACATTCTTCGTTCCCTCGCTGACGGCGACAAGTTTAACATAAGGAACCTCCTTATGGAACCTTGCTTCGTCTACAAGACAATGAAACTTCCAGACGTTTTAGAAGAACTCAAGAACAACAAACAACACATGGCCATTGTTACAAACGAGTACGGTGGAACCCACGGTATCGTAACTATGGAAGATGTACTTGAGGAACTTGTCGGCGAGATCTGGGACGAATCCGACGAGGTCGAAGAGGAGCTCATCGAGCACGGCGACGACCTTGAGGTCGACGGCGACATGATCCTCGAAGACCTGTTTGAGGAGTTCGACCTCGAAGCCGACGAATTCGAGAGCGAAACCGTCGGTGGTTGGTGTATCGAGCAGCTCGAACACTATCCAGAAGCTGGTGAGACCTTCAAGTATGAAAACCTTAAGATTACTGTCCTCGATGCAGATGAGAGACGTGTAAATAAGGTCTTTGTCGAAGAACTCGAGCCAGAAGAACCAATTTCACAAGAAGATATTATTATTGGATAGAAAAAGAAGAGTGGCCTTGCGGCCACTCTTCTTATTTATTGAGACTGTTTCAAAACAGCAATCATCAAATGTGTCAAATAATATATTGCAAATCTGTCAATCAAATCATTGCAAATGTGTCAACTTGTGCTTATAATATACTCAAAACCCCGCCAAAATGGCGGGGTTTTATTGTGTGTAAAAACTTTCTAATTAGTCTGGAAGATTGTCGAGATAGTTGATCCAGTAGTCATAACAATCTACAAACTTCTTACCCTTGCCAGGACCAATAAATGAGAGAGAACCACCGATGATAGTACCGTGGTCACCCCAGCCGTTTGGAAGTGCATTCCAAATGCCCTTCTTAGGTGCTGCCTTAGGATCAAATTCCTGCCACTCCTCTGTAAGTGGATGACGGCCTGATGCTACAGGTACGATACCGTCGTTCATTCTCCACTCGTCTGTAAATTCAACGCCTGCAACAGGTGCTTCTCTGAACTTACCAAGTGACTTTGCAAATGGAGCAAAGAGTGGGAACATGATTGAATCTCTTACCCAGTTGCCATTTTCATCCTGCTTTGTACCGTTACATGTAACAGCATAGAGATAAGCATCTGGAGTTGTGAGCCAATCATTTATTTCCTTTGCTCTATCAACATGGATATCTGAAAATACATGCTCATATGCTTTCCAGTATTTTTTAATTGCTTTGATATTAAGAATATTCTTCTTATCACGTGGGCCTTCATATGGACCTGTGATTCCCCACTGTGTCATCTGGAAGTCATAGATACGACCAGAGCCTAAATTGCCAATGATAGATGCAAAACCTGCGAGGCCATAAACAAGGCCGTAGTCAACAAGCTTTGGAAGTGCATGTGGGAAAGTGATACCATCAAATGGACCTGCAAGTGATGTAATTGACTTAATTAAATCACCGTGGCCACCCTCGAAGAGTGGTGAGAGTTCACCAGCTGGTGTTGCCTTACGCTCCTCCTCTGAACCGTTTTTAAGAAGTTCAGCGAATACACGCATTGTTGGGCCACCAAATGAGTGGCCGAGAAGATGAATGCTTCTCTCCGGACACCAATTTTCAAAAAATGGCTTCTCAAATTTCTGGCCATATCTCTCATGACCATATTTTTCTGAATGTGCTTTACCATAGTCAACAGTAGTACCGGTAAGCTGAGCATAAAGTTCACATGAACGATCCCATGCAGAACCGAGTGGTGAAACTGATGGAGCATAGGCAAGGAGGCCACGAGCCTCCATCTTCTTTAAGTAACTACCTGTTACCATGCCCCAATACGGAAGAACTTTATAGAGCTTTTTGTCTGTACCCCAGCCCATCATGCCGTGTACAAAGACGAAAGGGTGCTTTGCCATGATAAATCCTCCTTTTTTAAGATACCCATATATTATATAACATATCATATTGAAAAACTATACAACATTAATTATAATGTTTTTGCAAATTAAATAAAAAGAAGGTAATTACTATGAAAAAGTACATTGCAGAATTCATTGGTACATTCACACTCGTATTCCTCGGTTGTGGTACAGCAATGCTCGTAGGTTGTGACGCCGTTAATGGTGGCGGATACATCCTCACTGCCCTTGCTTTCGGTCTTACAATCGTAGGTATGGCTTATTGCGTTGGTAACATCTCAGGATGCCATATCAACCCAGCAGTATCACTCGGTGTTTTACTCTCAGGTGGAATGACAGCTAAAGACTTTATCGGTTATGTTATCTCACAGTGCCTCGGTGCAACAGCAGGTTCTGCTCTTCTCCTCGGCATCTTCTCACTCGGTGGTGTTGAAGACATGACAGGTGGCCTCGGTTCAAACGGCCTTGCCGGCGTAAACGGCAGTGCTGTTGCAGGTCTCCTTGTTGAACTTGTTTTAACATTCATCTTCGTTCTTACAATCCTTGGTGTTACAGATAAGGATGCTGGTCATGGCTCATTCGGTGGTGTTGTAATCGGCTTCACACTTACTCTTGTACATATCCTTGGCATTGGCCTTACAGGCACATCTGTAAACCCAGCTCGTTCATTTGGTCCAGCTCTCATCGCTGCTATTTCTGGCAACGGCGCTCCAATGGCTTGCCTCTGGGTATTTATCGTAGCTCCACTCGCTGGTGCCGCACTTGCAGCTGTAGTTTACAAGTTCCTTAAGGAAGCTAAAGCTAAATAATTAAATAACATAATAAGAAAGAGTAGCCATACGGCTACTCTTTTTTTATGTCCAAAATTAAACTGTCTTTATGTAATTTGAAATAAGACTTGGAACAAGTGACTTAGTTCCATGAATCTTAGAAAGAATCACACATTTAACAGAAGTAGTAAGTGGTACTGGAGCAAACTCCATTGGACTTACCTTCATAAGGTGGAACATAGCTGCAGCAGACTTTGCAAGCTCGTTGCACTTGCCACTGAAGTATACGTTCTTCTTACCAAGTCTCTTAACAAGTCTGTCGCCTACTTCGTCGATTGCGCAATGACCTACTACAAGAACCTTACCCTTGATAGCATCAATCTCATCAAGGTCGAAGCCCTTGCCCATTACCATTGTCCAACCACCTTTTCCGCCGTGGTCGTTGTAGAGAATCTGAAGAAGTGTAAGTGGGTTGTTTACGCAGCCCTCTTTACATGCCATCTCTTTACCAAAGATGAGTTTAACATCCTTTGGATAGCAGTCATAGAGGTCTGTAGGATACTTCTCACCGTACATTGATACATCGCCGTCGATGTCAATGTCAGCCATTGATTTAACACCCTCTGAAAGGCCACGCTCAATAGCGAGCTTAAGATGTGGAATATCATCAACTGTAAGACCAAATACAGATGCACCAACCATATCAGTTGCAACAACGTTTGCGCCAGCAACCAATACTTTGAGTGGAAGTACTGCTGTATCTGCAAGAGCTGTTACTGGGTAATGTCCGTAGATTGTACCCTCAACACCCTCGATAATTGTGAAGTCAGGGCGTACATATGAAAGTACATCAGCAAGCTTAGAACCGAGAAGGAAGTTATGATCATAGCCTCTGTGCTCCTGGCGTGGGAAAGCCCACTGGTTCTTAACGCCCATTGTGATACCAGCCATAGAGTGAGTCTTGAGCTTTGGAAGGCTGATGTAGAGGTTCTTATCCTTATCCTTGATAAGGTTATGGGTTACGAACTTTGGAAGTTCGAACTCATCACACTGGTACTCGTCACTGCCCTTGAACTTGAAGATCTCACCAGGACCTTCGTCAAGATAAACTGGAATAGCACCTGTTTCACGGCAGATCTGAGCATAACCTGTAATCTCATAAACAAGGCGTGTGAAGTTACTCTGAGTTGAGTTCTCAAAGAGATAAATCTTCTTTGCACCATGCTCTTTCCAGTACTCAATTACTGCGCGTACGAGTTCTGGACGAATGTAACAGTAAGCCTTACCGTCAATTCCGTTTGGCTTAATGTATACGTTCTTTGAAGACTTGAGAAGCTTTTCCCCGCCAGCTTCATCAAGAATCTCGTATACTGTCTTCTTGATTTCCTTTGCCATTTCCTCTGACAATGGAAGGAACTTAGTTCTGCTCTCTGTCTGATAAGCAGCTTCTAAGTGACGTACATAAACCTTAGCTTTTGACATAATCATTTCCTCCTATCTTAAAGCTTTATAACGTTTTTCAATTGCTTTGAGCAATAGTACTGCGAGTACCATTGCAAGTATTTCACCGAGGGCTACTTCACCCATAGTTACAAGGAAAGTTACGGCGCGGGCGCCAGAAGACGGTTGGAAGAACGCGATTTCTGCTCCGACGAAGATGCTGTTTATCAAAACGGGCATCAGCGCGGACAGAACAGGAATGTTCTTCCAAGTAACTTTGCGGCAGCGCCTTACAAGTACGGCTGCGACGAGCGTAGCCAAGGAGCCAACAACGACGTCAACTACGCCGTATGGGCTCATTATGTTTGCGAGCGCGCAGCCGACTGCGAGGCCCGGCACTGCAGACGGCATAATAACCGGAAGCAGGCAAAGTGCCTCAGAGAGTCTGAGCTGAATTGGGCCATAGCTTAAGCCCACTGCACTCGACACAAAATTTAAGCAAAAATAGAGAGCGGCAATAAGGCCGGACTCCACAAGATATTTTGTTTGATTATCTTTTTTCAAAAAGATCAGCTCCTAGTTTTGTTTTACGACAGGATGGAATTTCGAACTGTCGTCAAGGCTCACTTCATTCAAACAACAGAATAAAGAAGATCTGTGTATGTTGGGAATGGCCAGTAGTCTTTTGCAGTGTTACTTTCAAGAATATCGGCGCACCTACGTAATTCTTCCATGTCAGAAGAGATGGTGTCACGGTAGAAATCTGCCTTTTTAGTGATATCTGTAGAGTCTTCAGCCTTTACAACGTCCTCTGCAAGCTTCATTGAAGTCTCATAGAGCTTGTCTGAATTCTTTGAAAGTTTCTCAAGGAGAGAGCTCTCAAGCTTACAGCTAAGGGATTTATCAACAGATTTCTTTGTAGCAACTGTGTTTGCAAGAGTGCCCATATACTCACATACTGCAGGTGTGATATCCTTCTTAGCCATCTCAAGCATAGTAACTGCTTCGATATGAAGAGACTTACAGTAATTCTCAAGAGTTATCTCATAGCGAGCCTCAAGTTCCTCACGGTTGTAGATTTTATGTTTCTCAAAGAGTTCAACATTCTTATCATCAAGATAAGCAGACATAGCATCAGCTGTAGTCTTAAGATTTGAGAGACCACGCTTCTTTGCTTCCTCAACCCATTCATCAGAATAGTTGTTGCCGTTGAAGATGATACGGTTATGCTCTTTGAAAGAATCCTCAATGAGTTTGTTCATTGCACCGTCAGTATCTACCATCTTCTCAAGCTTATCAGCAAAGAGTGAGAGCTCCTCAGCAACGATAGTGTTGAGAACAACATTTGGAGTACTTAAAGATGCAGATGAACCTACCATACGAAGTTCAAACTTATTACCTGTGAAAGCGAATGGAGAAGTTCTGTTTCTGTCAGAGGTATCCTTATCAAAGCGAGGGATTACCTTAACGCCTGACTTCATAACCTTCTTTTCTACACCCTCAAAGTGTTCGCCACTAACAATTGCATCAACAATACCTGTGAGTTCCTCACCGAGATAGAGAGAAACAATAGCTGGAGGTGCCTCGTTACCACCGAGTCTCAAATCATTTGTTGGGCTTGCAACAGAAGCACGGATCAAATCCTGATACTCATCTGTTGCTTTAACTACAGCAGCAAGGAAGAGTAAGAAAATCTTATTCTCAGCTGGATCCTTGCCCGGATCAAGAATGTTGACACCGTTGTTTGTAGAGATGCTCCAGTTGTTATGTTTACCAGAACCGTTGACACCAGCAAATGGCTTTTCATGGATGAGGCAAGCCAAGTTATGCCTTATTGCCACAATCTTCATAATCTCCATTGTGAGCTGATTCTGATCTGTTGCAGTATTTACGTCGCAGAAGATTGGTGCGAGCTCGTGCTGAGCTGGAGCAACCTCATTGTGCTCTGTATTTGCATAAATGCCAAGTTTCCAAAGTTCAATATCAAGGTCATTCATGAATTCCTTAACACGAGGTTTGATTGTACCGAAGTAGTGGTCCTCCATCTCCTGTCCTTTTGGAGGGTTGGCGCCGAAGAGTGTGCGACCTGTAAGGCGCAAATCCTCGCGCTCGTTGTAGAGGTCGCGGTCAATAAGAAAGTATTCCTGCTCGCCGCCAACATACGCGTTAACACTTGTTGCACCATATGGATTACCGAGAGCATTAAGTACTCTCATTGCCTGTTTATTTAAAGCTTGGAGTGAGCGAAGAAGTGGAGTTTTCTTATCAAGTACCTGTCCACCATATGAGCAGAAGATGGAAGGTATGCAAAGAGTATTATCCTTAATGAAGGCATAAGAGGTTGGGTCCCACGCTGTGTAACCACGTGCCTCAAATGTTGCACGAAGTCCACCACTTGGGAATGATGAAGCATCCGGCTCCGAACGGATAAGTTCATTACCAGAGAAGTTCATTATGATTTTACCCTCGCCCACTGGTTTGATAAAACTATCATGCTTTTCAGCAGTGATACCAGTCATTGGCTGGAACCAGTGTGTAAAGTGTGTTGCACCTTTTTCAACAGCCCAGGACTTCATAACAGTAGCTACTTCCTGTGCTATCTCAAATGTTAAAGGTGTCCTCTCTTCAATATGTTTGTTGAGTTGCTCATATGTGTCCTTTGGAAGGCGCTTGCGCATAACCTCATCGTTAAACACGAGGCTTCCGAAAATATCAGGGACATTAATTCTCTCGCTCATATTTAAAATTCCTTCAAGTTTATTTATTTAACATCTGGGCGTTCACTCATAATGGTACTCTTAAGGCCTTCACCAACACCTGCCTCATCAAGGAATGTATCCATAATAAGATTCTTTTCGCCCTTTGCTTTGCCCTCTTCCAAGGCATCAATAATACCATCGATGTCCTTACCATCAAGAGCAGCTTTTGTAACACTCTTAGCAGCCTCTCCGCCAATTTTCGTTACCATCTTTTGGCCGAAGTCACCTGCATGTGTATCAGCAACACCGACAGCAGTATTAACTGTTGCCTGAGTATAAGCAGAAGCTGCATCTTTCTGTCCAGTCAAAACTTCAACAGTTGCAGAGCCATATTCTTTACCAGCAATATAAGCGCTCTTAACTGTTTTGCCAGCTTCTCCTGTAAAACTTGCAAGTGTATCCACACCAATATCGGCAGCAACTACAGTGTCAGCCGCAGTCTCAAGACCGGCCTGAATATAGTCAACTCTACCATGTGCCTCTGCATTTCTAATTTCATTATCAGCATTTCGAAGGTTGATGGCCTTCTTTGTAGCCATATCATCACCCTCTTCAGTGCCGTATTTCATTGACATCTTATCTTTGAAAGCATCGTGACGCTGCTTTACTTCAAGTTCATGTTTCTCCTTGCTCCAATCTTTCGCAATCTGAGAAACCTTGTTATTATCCTCACGTGCTTTTTCTATAAATTTACGGTCCTTCTCTTCCTCTTCTTCACGCCAAACTTTTGTCTGATAGTCCTCTTCTTCAACTATCTCTGGCTTCTTATTACCTGCTACCTTTACAAGAACGCCACCAACTGAGACAAATACTATACCACCAATTGTGATGAGAATACCTTTTGGAATATGCTTCTTTGCAGGACCTGTGCTATCACCCTTGTCATAACCATCATCTACTGGAATAGTTGCATCATCACCGATTACAACACCGGCAGGAAGATATCCGTCAACATAGACTGCAATATTAATAACTGCGCTCTCGCCAACACCATTAGCGCCGAGAGTCATTGTGATACTGACAATATCATTTCCCTTTTCAACAGCAATACTATCTGTTGCGGTTGAAAGACCTTCGAGAAGAGCAGTACAGTAACTACCCATCTTAGTCTTACCCATAGCGATATCGCCAGCCTTCATCTGTGACATACAGATAGAAGTCTGTCCACCTTCAACAAAAGCTATCTGCTTTGCTGTACAGGTAATTGTAGTACCCGAGTTGCATGTCGCAATATAATTCTTTCCAAAGAGATCCTCACTATCAAACTTAAGATTCTCTACACCAGAGATATCAAAAGTGAGCGCAAAGTCTCCAGCAATTGCAACCTCGTCCTGATTGTACTCATCCCCATCAACTGCAAGTGCAGGAACGGTGAACAATGCAATCATGAATATTGATACAACAATGCTAAGTAATTTTTTTCATCTCGCTACCTCCCAAAAAAAGTTTAAACGATTCGTCCAAATTGCTTCTCAAGGTCAGACCTTGTCATTTCAATAAGTACTGGCCTACCGTGTGGGCAATACCTAATTTCAGGGTTATTAAGGAGTTTCTTTACAAAACTCTCAAGCTCGTACTGGGTTGTCTTATCTCCACCTTTTATCGCAGCGCGACAAGCGGTGTTGTGGTAAATCCAGTCGAGCTTCTCAGGAACTGGTGCCTGTGAACTTAAGAGATATCCAGCCATCTCCTCAATGAGTGCCTTAACATCATCGTCGATGAGCATTACAGGAAGTTCGCGTACAACTACTGTACCAGAACCAAAGTCATCAATATCAAAACCAGCATCCTTCAAAACATCCTTGTTTGAAAGAATTGCTGAATATTCCTCTTTTGAAAGAGTCACTGTCACAGGACTTAAGAGTACCTGTGATGATTTATCATTTGCCTCAGCCTTAAGCTTTTCAAAGAGCATACGCTCATGAGCCGCATGCTTATCTATGAGTAGGATTTTGCCTTCCTGCTCAACAAGAATGTAGGTATCAAAAGCTTCGCCAATAACTCTGTAATCTACTTCTTTTGCAGTTGGTTCCTCGATAGTCTTTTCGATAACCTGCTTCGGTGTCTCTTTTACTGGTTCTGATTTTCTTACATATGGAACAGGTTCTTCTTTTTTCTTGTACTCTTTAGAAAGTTCAGTCGCAAAAAAATTAGGATTCTTCTCAGGGAGTTTAACCTGCTCGTAAGTCTTCCTTGTCTCCTCTTTGAAAGGGTTGTTCTCTTTCTTAAGAGCTGCTTTTGCGAGGTCAAGTTTATTTGGTTTATCTTTTTCTTCGAGAGCGGCCCTCGTTGCATAGTAGACAGCGTCGAAGATTTTCTTTTCATTTTCAAAACGTACTTCAGTCTTTGCTGGGTGTACGTTTACGTCGACAGAGTTCAGCGGTACCTCGATACCAAGCACACATGCTGGGAACTTGCCGACCATGATGGCATTTTTATATGCCTGCTCAAGAGCTGCCTGTGCTGTGACGCTCTTTACGAGTCTTCCGTTGAGGAAGAAAAATTGCATGGCACGGTTAGCACGTGAGGCTGTTGGAAGTGAGATTAAGCCATCGACCTTAATACCATCAAGCTCATATTCTGTCTCCACAAGGCCATTTGCGAAGTCCTTACCGAAGACTGAGTAGACAACACTCTGTAGTTTGCCGTTACCTGTTGTCACAAGCTGCTGCTTGTCGTCACGGATGAAACGAATTGAAACTTCAGGATGTGAGAGTGCGATGCGGTCAACAACACCTGCGACAGCATTACCCTCTGTGACGTCCCTCTTTAAAAACTTCATACGAGCTGGCGTGTTAAAGAAGATGTCTTTGACTATGATGGTTGTGCCCTGTGGACAACCTGCGTCATCGAGTTCCTTTTCCTCACTACCCTCGATTTTATAGAGGGTACCAATCTCGTCATCAGGAGTTCTTGTTAAGATATCAACTTTTGATACGGCTGCGATTGAAGCGAGTGCCTCACCACGGAAACCGAGTGTGCCGATTCCGAGGAGATCCTCTTCAACTTTAATCTTACTTGTGGCATGTGACTTGAACGCGTTGCGAATATCCTCGCGCTCGATGCCGCAGCCGTCATCTGTGACACGCATATATGTTATGCCGCCACGCTTTATTTCAACTGTGAGTGAAGTGGCACCTGCGTCGATTGAGTTTTCCATAAGTTCCTTAATTACTGATGCTGGTCGTTCAACAACTTCGCCTGCAGCGATAAGGTCAGCCATATGCTTTGGCAAAACATTAATCTTTGGCACGGTGTCACCTCCCTATTAGTTAGTTTTCGTTGGCCTTCTTTACGAGGTCATAAAGTTTTTGCATTGCCTCAATTGGAGTCAATGTATTTACGTCAAGTGCACGGAGTTCATCAACAATTGCATCGCTATTAGTGCTTGCAAATGAGATTTGAAGGTCATCTTCGAGTTCTTTTGCAATATTTTTAGCTTTCATAGTTACGCCCGTCTGAAGTTCGATAATCTCATCGAGAACCTCGTGTGCACGTTTTACAACTGGAGTTGGTACTCCAGCAAGTTTTGCAACTTCAATACCGTATGAGCCATCAGCAGGACCACATACGATTCTTCTGAGGAAGATGATATCGTCGCCACGCTTCTTACAAGCGATGTTGTAGTTCTTAATACCCTTGATGTCATCCTCAAGCTCAGTGAGCTCGTGATAGTGAGTTGCGAAGAGTGTCTTTGCTCCAATCTTTTTGGAGCAGACGTACTCAAGCACTGCACGAGCGATACTCATACCGTCGAAGGTAGAGGTGCCGCGACCAATCTCATCCAAGATGACGAGGCTGTTCTTTGTAGCATTCTTCAAGATGCTTGCCACCTCGGTCATTTCAACCATAAAGGTTGATTGGCCGGCAGCGAGGTCATCTGATGCACCTACACGGGTGAATACGCTGTCACAGATGCTGACATGTGCTTTTGATGCTGGAACAAAGCAGCCTATCTGAGCCATGATGACTATAAGAGCAACCTGACGCATGTAGGTCGACTTACCAGCCATATTAGGGCCAGTGATTATTGCAGCTAAGTTGTCATCACTATCAAGCAACGTGTCATTAGGTACGAATGGAGAACCATCGAGCATCTTTTCAACTACTGGGTGTCTTCCATCCTTTATCTCAATTACACCGTCCTCAGAGATCTCTGGGCAGGTGTAGTTGTTATCATTTGAAACCTTTGCGAAGGAGCAGAGAACATCGAGTTCTGCTACAGCAGTTGCTGTGCGCTGAACACGGTCGAGTTCTGCACCAACCGTGTCACGTATACTGGAGAATATCTCATATTCAAGTCTAGTGATACGCTCCTGAGCGCCGAGCACCTTTGACTCAAGTTCCTTGAGTTCCTCAGTGATGTAACGCTCACAGTTTGCAAGGGTCTGCTTTCTAATGTACTCCTTTGGAACCTTGTCCTTGAAGGAATTAGAAACTTCAATATAGTATCCGAATACTCGGTTATATCCAATTTTAAGTTTTGTGATTCCGGTACGCTCTTTTTCCTTCGCCTCAATATCAGCGAGGTAGCCCTTGCCACCCTTTAAGATCTCACGGAGTTCGTCGAGCTCTGCACTGTAACCATCACGAATCATATCTCCCTCTCGTACTGAGAAAGGTGGGTCCTCTGCGATTGCAGAATCAATGAGCTTTAGAATGTCACCCAGTGGGTCGATGTTACTGTTAATCTGTTCAAGGAGTTCAGTTGATCTCTGACCAAGAAGTTCCTTGATTGGTGCAAGGAGTGAAACTGTCTCATAGAGAGAACGAAGTTCACGTGCATTTGCTGTACCGTATGAGATACGTGTGATGAGTCGTTCCATATCGTGGATGTTGACCATCATTGAAGCTATTTCATCACGGACCTCAATGTTTTCGATGAGCCATGCTACAGCGTTCTGACGTCTAATGATGCCAGCAGGACTGACAAGTGGCTGTTCAAGATATGAGCGGAGCATACGCTTACCCATAGCAGTCTTAGTCTTGTCGAGCACCCAGAGAAGCGAGCCGCGCTTGTCGCGGTTACGCATGGTCTCAATGAGTTCCAAGTTCCTGCGTGCTGAAAAATCAAGACGCATAAACTTCTCATCTGTGTAATAGTTAATTGCTCTGATGTTTTGAAGGTCAGTCTTCTGCATCTCTTTAAGATATGAGAGCGCAGCACCGAGTGCTGATACTGAAGACTTAGAAACAAGTCCTAATTCATCGAGCGATTTATTGAAGTGTTTTGTAATTGTCTCTTCGGTGATACTAAAGTCAAAGGTCTCATCAGGGAAGAGTTGAATTTTAACTGTCTCGACTCTCTTCTCATATTCCATGAGACCAGGGATCTTAGTTGCAGGTTCATTTGCGATTACTTCAGTTGGAGTGAAGCGTCCAAGTTCGTTAAGTATCTCTGCACCACCGAAGTCAGCGGATACAGTAGTTACGAAAACGGAACCTGTTGAGACATCAACAAATGAGAGACCAACCTCATGCTCCATACAGCAAGCTACGCAAAGATAGTTATTTTTAGTCTCATCGAGCATAGCAGACTCAATTACAGTACCAGGGGTTACGATACGGATTACACCGCGCTTAACAATGCCCTTGGCCTGTGCCGGGTCTTCAAGCTGCTCGCATATTGCAACTTTGTAGCCTTTGGCTACAAGTCTTGCAATATAGCTGTCGGCAGCATGGAACGGCACGCCACACATTGGCGCGCGCTCCTCTTTACCGCAGTCCTTACCTGTAAGGACCAGATCGAGTTCACGGGATACAGTCTTTGCATCCTCAAAGAACATCTCATAGAAGTCACCGAGACGATAAAATAGTATTTCATTTTTGTATTGTTCCTTAGTCTGCAAGTACTGTTGCATCATCGGTGTATACTCACCCATTTTATCGCCTCCTTACTTCTAAATTAGTTCAATCAATTAGCAACCACAGTCGCTGCTGCAGCAACCACAGTCGCCACCGCACTCATGCTCCTCTGGTGGCTCACATGTAGCTGGGTCCTCACCGTTAACACAGAGGTAAAGAATCTGCATGATGTAGTTCATGAGTTCGTCAAGTTCTGCGCGTGCCTCTTCATAAGAAGCCATACCGTCAGTAACCATAAGTGATGCATAAACATCCTGGAAGTCCTTATCGAGTTTGCCCATAAGCTTCTCGTCTGGCTCTGCATCCATAGCAGCTGTCTGATAAGCGAGACGGATCTCTTCAATCTTCTTCATCTTATCCTGTACTTCTGCATCGTTGTCTACAGCTACCTTTGCAGCTGCAAGCTTTGTGTAGCGCTCATCAGCCTGAATAGCTGCACCGAGCTGTCTTGTGAGTTCAATAACGTCCATTATTGTAGCTCTCCTTTCAATATCCACGTGAGTGGTTCTGTTACTTTAATATTTTGAAAAGTTCCGATGAGTTCATCAGAACCATCAAATTCAATCATAATGTTTTGGGAAGTACGGCCGCCCAGTCTGCCAGCCTTATTTCTTCCCTCGACGAGGGCTCTATATGTCTTACCTTTCATATTGAGGTTTCTTCCCTCAGCGACCTTGGCTTGAGCATCAGAGAGTTCATTAAATCTCTTTGACTTCTCCTCTGCTGGAATCTGGTCAGGCATATCAGCTGCCTTTGTACCAACACGAGGCGAATACATAAAGACATAGAGTGAGGAGAATTCAACCTCGCGTATCAAAGATACTGTGTCGAGAAATTCCTCATATGTCTCACCCGGGAAGCCAACTATGACATCTGAAGTGATTGCGATATCAGGAATCTTCTCCCTTGCATACTTTGCAACTTCAATATAGTGTGCTCTGTCGTAATGACGGTTCATTTCCTTTAAGACCTTGTCATTACCTGACTGGAAAGGAAGATGGATGTGATGTTCCACCTTTGAAGAGGCAGCCATAACATCAATGAGTTCCTTTGAACAATCCTTTGGATGTGAAGTCATAAAACGAATTATGAAGTCTCCAGGGATCTCATCAATCTCCTTAAGGAGTTTTGCAAAAAGGTTTGTCTCACCGAAGTCGTTACCGTATGAGTTTACGTTTTGACCGATGAGCATAATCTCTTTAAAACCTTCGGATACGAGTCTCTTCGCATCAGCAATGATGTCCTCGTAGCGTCTGCTTCGTTCTCTACCCTTTACGAGTGGAACTACGCAGTATGTGCAGAAGTTATTACAGCCATAAGAGATTGGGAGGAATGCTTTCAAGTCATTTGTGTGCTTTGAAGGTACGCCCTCAAATACAACACCGTCAGATTCTGGAACAGCAAATACACGGTCCTCTTTCGTCAAACATTCATAGACATGTTGTGGGAAAGTGTGAATGGCATGTGTGCCGAAGACGATGTCAACATAAGGGAAGGAGCTCTTTAGTCTCTTCTTTATGTGTTCCTGCTGAACCATACATCCACATACGCAGATGATAAGGTCAGGGTTTGTCTCCTTAAACTTTTTTAGCATACCGATGTTGCCAAAGACACGCTCCTCCGCATGCTCACGGACAGCACATGTGTTGAAAAGTATGAAGTCCGCTTTTGACGCGTCGTCGCAGAAGTCATATCCCATCTGGCGGAGCATTCCATCAATGCGTTCACCCTCGGCTACGTTGCCTTGGCAACCGTATGTGTGAGTGAAAGCAAGAGGGGTTCGACCGAGACGTTTCTCTATGAGCGCCTTAACTTTTAAACAGTAATCGAACTGAACGTTCAGTTCTTCCTGCGATACTACGCTCGTTGCCATCTCACCCCTCCTTTAATAAATAATTATTATTTAAAAATAATAGCAATAGATAAAATATTTTAGCACAATTTTAAATTGGTTACAATATTTTAAGGCGAATAAAAACAGCCCCTTCGAAAAGAAGGAGCTGTTTATTTTTAAACCTTAGTCAGGAAGCTTCTCAAGGAAGTTAATCCAATACTTATAAGTATTTCTGTAGTTCTTTGGCTTACCAGGACCGATGAATGAGAGAGAACCACCGATTACTGTACCGTGGTCACCGATAGCATCTGGAAGCACATGCCAGATACCCTTCTCAATCTTTGTATTCTTTACTTCCTCAAACTGGCAATGTGGTTCAAGGTGAGGGTAACGACCTGATTCAAGAGATACAAGACCGTCGTTCTTTCTCCAGTCCTCTGTAATCTCAGCACCGTTGATGTTCTGGCCTATTGGGAATCTACCCATAACCTTTGCGAATGGAATAAATGCGAAGATCATGATTGGTGCACGTACATAAGTGCCGTCACCAACTGGCTTTGTTCCATCACCAGAAACTGAGAAGTAATAAACGTCCTTTGAAGTATGGATAGTTCTGTTCATATCCATAGCCTGGCCGATTTCAAGATCATCAAATACGTTGTCCTTAGACCTTGCAACCTTGCGGATTGTCTTGATATTAAGAATATTCTTCTTAGAAGTTGGAGCATTAGGAACCTGTGCAAGACCCCACTGGCTCATCTTCCAGTCGTAGTATGTACGAGAACCAACGTTACCGAGAATTGAAGCAAGGCCAAGTACGCCATACTTAACACCGATCATAAGCTTAGGGAAAGCATTTACAAAAGATGTACCATCATGAGGAGCAGAAACTGCTGTCAATGACTTAACCCAATCGCCGTGGCCGCCCAAAAAGAGTGGTGAAAGTTCACCCTTAGGTGTAGCTTTACGCTCTGCCTCAGAACCATTTGTAAGAAGTTCAACGAGCATTCTCATTGTAGCGCCACCGAATGAGTGACCGATGAGATGAATCTTCTTCTCTGAACCCCAACCAGGAACGAGAGCCTTATCAAAAGTCATACCAAAACGGTCATGACCCTTTGCCTTTGCATGAGCCTCACCGTAGTCAACTCTTGTACCTGTGAGCTGTGCGTAGAGTTCGCAAGCACGGTCCCAAGCTGAACCGATAGGTGATACCTGTGGTGCATAAGCTTCAATGCCTTCAGCGCGAAGCTGCTTCATCTGATTACCAGCAACCATGCCCCAGTAAGGAATGATGTTGTAGAGCTTATTCTCTTCGCCCCAGCCCATCATGCCATGTACGAAGATATAAGGATATTTGTTCTTGTATGCCATAAAACATGCCTCCAAAAATTAATGCATCATCATTATACTCCTATGAAGCAAAAAAATAAACCCCGTTCATACGAACGGGGTTTAATTTTCCTTATAAGTAGTACTCTATAACGATAGCGTCCTTCTTACATTTTGTTCCGCAGTAACCGCACTTAATGCACTTAGTTTGATCAATTGTGAATGGGCTCTTAATCTCGCCAGAAATTGCATCGTTAGGGCAGTTTCTTGCGCAGAGTGAACAACCAATACAATTGTCGGCATTGATATATACGTTACGGATCTTTTTCTGACCAGGAGCTGGATGAATAGCTGCAACTGGGCAAATGTCTTCACACTGTCCACAGCCTACGCACTGGTCCTGAGGAATTTCAACCTTATGTTCCATTTTATGTTCAACTGGAATTTTGAATGGGCATGCGAAGATACATGCACAGCAGCCAACGCAGTCGAACGCATCAATTTTATAAGCCATTATAATGCCTCCTATTAACCGCCTGCTGCTGGTGACATGAGCCAAACCTCATCGCCATCTTTAACAGCATAGTCTTTTTTTGTTGTACGTGTGTGATTTACAAATACCTGTGAATCATCAAATGTAAACTTATCAGCGTTAGGAGCGCTCTGAATATTAAGGATATCGAAGCAATCAGAAACAGTTCTTACGTGATTTGTATCTGTCTCAAACTCTTTAACGCCTGAACCAAGTCTAACAACACCAAACATTCTAACTTTAATCATCGACGTCTACCTCCTTAATAAGCGTATGGATAAACATCCTTTGAAGGGATGTCAATCTTAAGTCTCTTAAGAACCTTAGCAGTAGGAGCACCATTGTTCCACTGACGGTTGTCGTAGAATGACTTAAGCATTACATCAAGAGGAACCTTAGTTCTTGGATCATTAGGATCCTGGCATGTATCTGTAAGCTTCTTAGGAAGTTTATCAGCGCCAGGCTGCTGACCAAGGATCATATTTGCAACACGCTCTGTGTTCCAGCCACGCTCACCGATTGTGAGATATCCACCGAGTTTCATGCGCATACCTGTAGCCTTTTCAATAGCCTTAGTATGAGGAATAAGTGGAATGTAGAGCTGGAAGAGATTGCCATGCTGGTTGATTATCTTGATGATAGGACCAAGATGTGGCATAGCCCATGTTACTACCTTTGTAATAGGTGCATTTGGATGATCAAATACATAACCAGGGAATACTGGATATGATGTAAAGAGGCAGAGACCTGCAGCTGAAATAGCTTCCATGAGGTTCTGGAACATTACGCAGAGAGCGCCCTTACCATTAGGAGTAAGGTTATCAATGTCAAGTCCAAGACCCTCAATGAATACGAGGTAACCAGCGTTAAGGTGGCAACCACCACGGTTAGATACTGCGTAACCGAGGCCCTGACCAACTGCACGACGTGGCTCGTAAGCTGAGAGCTCCATGCCCTTAGACTGAATAGCAAAGTCCATACCACCGAACTTCTCAGCCATCTTACGAGAACCGTTAGCGAGCTCGTCGCCTGGGCCCTCTCTGTGAGCGATAGCCTTGATCATGTCAGTGATATTGTCGTTCTTACCAAACTCAAGACCGCTGTCCCAAAGACCTTTTTCGTGGAGTTCCATTGCAAAGGCAACAGTACCAGCTGTTGAGATAGCATCCATGCCCATCTCATCAATCCAGTAGTTCCAGTCAATGATCTTCTGGAGGTCATTGTTGAGAATATTAGGACCCATAAGACCAAGAATCTCAAGCTCTGGTCCCTTAACGTCCTTGCCGTCAACATAGCAACGACGAGTACACTGCATTACGCATGTTGTACAACCGCTGTTTCTGATAAGCTTTTCCTCAGAAAGTGTTTCACCAGATACCATGTCGAAGTCCTCATAGTGACCATCTGAGAAGTTCTTTGTAGCAAGAAGTCCACGTGCCTCCATTGGAGATACAAGACCAGCTGTACCAAGAACTGGAAGCTGACGACCTGAAATTGGGTGATTTCTCATTGTCTTTGTCCACTTACGGCAAAGTTTAACGAGAGATTCCTTATCATATACTGAAGGATGCTTGAAGCCCTTAGCTGTAACAGCCTTAAGCATCTTATCGCCGAATACTGCACCAACACCACCACGGCCGGAGCAACGCTCACCTGAAAGTACTGCTGCGTAGAGAACTTTATGCTCACCAGCAGGACCGATAACGAGTTTAGCAAATTCTCTTGGAAGAGCTTCCTGTGCAGGAGTACACTCCATACCCCAGAGTTCAGAAGCATCGAGGAATTCAACATTATCTTCTGTAATGTGAATTCTTGTTGGAGTCTTAGCCTTGCCGGTGATGATACAACCATCATAACCGCAGCGCTTAAGCATAAGACCAAAATCACCACCACTGTTTGAAGATGTGAGAACACCTGTAAGTGGAGAGATTGTTGAAATGTTGAAACGTGATGAACTTGGAACACCACAACCTGTCAAAGGACCAGTTGTAATTACAAGCCAGTTATCATCGTCCCATGCTGTCATTCCTGGACGGACGTGGTGATAAAGAATATCGCCGGCCATTACTTTACCGCCGAGAGTTCTTTTTCTGTCCTCATCAGACCAAGGAAATTCTTCGAATGTCTTCTTTGCAAGGTCAATGAAAAGGACCTTACCCATGTAACCATCGTACTTGGACATAAGACAAACATCTCCCTTCTAAATTATTCCCATAACTAAATTATGTTCCATTCTGTATTATATATAAAAAAGACAGCCCTGTCTATTGTGAGGGCTGTCAATTTTGTTCATATAGTTTTGTATATTTTACACACGTTGTGAATACGCGTTCATATTTGGACAAACTATTCTGCAGTGTCCAATGCTTCTTCAGTTTTGTCTTTTCCTCTGTGGAGAGCATCTCTGAATACGAAATATTTCTCCCAAAGGAATTCAGTGATCATGTTGCAGAACATTGTAACGACGAGAACTACGAAGTCGATGATTGGGCCTAAGTTACTTGAACCGAGAATAAGTTCTGTACTTCCACCAATTGTCATGATGTAGTTTGCAGTAATGTGATTACCTATCATCGTCGAAATAGGAGTGAAGACTGCGTAGTAAGCAAGTACTTCAAGCATAGCAATAGGAACATTGGAAGCTGATTTGAAAGTAATTTTACGGTTGAATGTGAAACTCCAACATACCGAGAGGAAGAGTGCGATAAGGTACATTGGGCCATATTCATTTTCAATCAAAGCGGCGAACTTTGCATTTGTCTGCTGAAGGTTGATGAAATACTGAATGTTGTTAACAAGCCACTTCATCAATGTGAATGACAAGAACTGGATAAGACCAGCTGAGCATTCAAAAAATAAGAATTTCAAGCCTTGAAGTTTTACTTTTCCCTCATTAACCATATCAAACTACCTTGTAACCTTTCTCCTCAATTGCTGCTTTGATTTTTTCATCGTCAAGCTCAGCATTGAGAGCGATTACTGCTGTACCTGCCTCATGAGATACAACGGCAGAATCAACTTCTGCAAAGGCTTCAAGAGTCTGTTTTACGTTTGCTTCACAGTGAGGACACATCATGCCTTCAATGTGTACTGTTTTTTCCATAATCGAAGTCTCCTTCTCATTTATTTCCGTTTCTTTAACCTTAATCATTTTATCACGACTAACGCTGTGAATGTCAAACAAATTTATTCTAAGTGCATTTGTCACTACAAAGAAACTTGAAAGGCTCATTGCTGCGGCACAGATCATTGGACTGACTGTGGTCACGGCAGCAATTGGGATAAGAATGGCGTTATAGAAGAACGCCCAGAAAAGATTCTGGTGAATACCAGACAGCGTTCTTCTCGAAAGACGAATTGCTGCCGGCACGTCAGAGAGAGTGCTGTTCATAAGAACAACATCTGCGGCGTCAATAGCGACGTCGGTGCCAGCGCCGATTGCGAGGCCCATATCGGCAGTCGCAAGCGCAGGAGCATCGTTAACTCCATCACCGACCATAAGAACCTTTCCAAAGCGCTTGTACTGCTTTACCACCTGCGCCTTGCCATCCGGCAAAATTCCTGCGACGACGTCATCCACGCCGCAGTTTCTTGCAACAGCATTTGCAGTGCGCTCATTATCACCGGTGAGCATTACAACTCTAAGTCCAAGATTATGAAGCTCATCAATGGCTTCTTTACTGTCGATTTTAACTTTATCTGCAACAGCAATAACACCGAGAATCTCCTTGCCCATAGCAAATATAAGCGGTGTCTTTCCCTCGCCTGCGAGGTCCGCACATTGGGCTTTTATAGGTTCTGGAACTGTTGCGACAGTCTTAATATATTTGTAGTTTCCAGCATAAAATGTCTGCTTCTTGTTGACCACTTTTAGACGTGCCTTGAGACCGTTTCCAGGCACCTCTTCAAAGTCTGTAAAGGCTAATGGCTTTACATTATCAGATTTTGCAGCAGAAACAACTGCATTTGCCAGAGGATGAGAACTTAAATTCTCAATAGAATAAGCATATTGAAGAAGCTTGTCTCTAGTCACATCATTTGGGATAACGTCAGTAACTACAGGCTTTCCCTCGGTTATTGTACCCGTCTTATCAAGTACAACAACACCCGCTTTTCCAACCTCTTCGAGGGACACTGCTGTCTTGAAAAGGATACCATTTTTGGCACCAACACCGTTTCCCACCATGATAGCAACCGGCGTTGCAAGTCCAAGTGCACAAGGGCAACTAATAACAAGAACTGAGACACCTCGAATGATGGCAAACGAGAATGCTTTTCCAACAATGAGCCAGATGCCCATCGTGAGAAGTGCTATAAAAATTACTGCTGGAACAAAAATGCCAGATACCTTATCTGCAACCTTGGCGATTGGTGCCTTAGTTGCTGCAGCATCGGACATCATTTTAACTATCTGCGAGAAGGTTGTATTCTGTCCAACCCTTGTTGCTGTGCAACGGATAAAACCTTGTTGATTGATGGTTGCACCGCATACAAAATCTTCTACCTGCTTGTCTGCTGGAATACTCTCGCCAGTAAATGCAGATTCATCAACAGATGTCATGCCTTCGATAATTTGGCCATCAGTTGGAATAGTCTCACCTGGTCGAACTATGAACTCATCTCCAGGCTTTAGTTCCTCAATAGGAATCTCGATCTCTTCGCCATCCCTGATTACAGTTGCTGTCTTTGGAGCAAGTTTCATCAAAGACTTTAAAGCATCCGTCGTCCTACCCTTCGACTTTGCCTCTAGTGTCTTGCCCACTGTGATGAGGGCAAGTATCATTGCTGCAGATTCAAAGTAGAGTTCATGACATGAACCTGTTGAAACAAGAAGGTATATGCTATAGATAAAGGATGTTCCGGATCCTAAAGATACGAGCGTATCCATATTTGGAGAGCCGTGGATTACACCCTTAAAACCACTTACAAAGAACCTATTGTTTATGAGAATAACTGCGAGCGCGAGCACGTCCTCGATTATTCCAATGACAAGAGGATTGTCAGTCGGTGCAGGCCATCCCCACATTATGTGACCCATTGAGAAGTACATGAGGATGAGGCAGAGCACTACCGACGCTATAAGTCTTCTTATGAGTTTCGGTGTCTCTTTATCCTCAAGCAATTTTGAGTCATCAGTCTTTACTGCACAGCCATATCCAGCAGCTTCAACTGCTTTTATTATTTCCTTATCCTTTGCGGTGCCCTCAACTCCCATTGAGTTTGTGAGCAAGGATACGGCAACATTTTCAACTCCAGGTACTTCTGATACTGCCCGCTCCACACGTGCTTGGCAGGCCGCACAGCTCATACCGGTAACATTATATTGTTTCATTTAATTGCCTCAATATATTCTGGTGTTGTGCCACAGCATCCACCGATTAAAGTTGCGCCTGCAGCCTCAAGTTTTTCCATATATTTCTTAAAATCATCTACACCAATGCTATACACTGGCTTACCGTCCTTTACTTTTGGTACTCCGGCATTTGGTTTTGCCCAAATTGGGAGGTCTGTGCTCTTTGCATAGGAGAGGACAACTGGGAGCATAAGGTCTGGGCCGAAAGAACAGTTTACACCAACTGCGTCGGCACCGTACTCCTCCGCAATTTTCGCAATATCATCAGGCCTTGCACCAGTTACTATAAGACGATTTCGCTTTCCGTATGCGCATGAGACAATGACAGGAAGAGATGAATTATCCTTTGCGGCACGAAGTGCCTCCCTCATCTCATTCTCATCAATCATTGTCTCAACAATGATAAAATCTACATCACATTCAACGCCCTCAAGAACAACTGCTTTAAAGTACTCATATGCCTCCTCTGGCTTTAGGAGACCAACTGGGTACATAAGCTCACCTATAGGGCCAATGTCGAGACCCACATAAGGTGCGCCAGCAGCACGAGCATTTCTAACTGCCGCCTCAATAATCTCAGCATAATTCTCGTACTTCTTTGGATTTACATCAAATGTGTTAACAATAATCATCTCTGAGCCTGCGTCCACATATGACTTGTGAACTTCAGTAATAATCTCAGGATGAGTTATGTTAAGGAGTGAAGGATCCTTACCAGTGTACTCAGGATACTTGATAAGCTGAGATCCCATACCACCATCAAGAATAATTCGTTCTTTATTCTTAATCCTGCTCTTTAAATCACGTGTTGTCACTGTCAGTCTCCTCCTCTCTAAATCTCTCTGCAAATAAATGCTCTACGCCACCCGATTTATAGTTAATCATCGTATCAAGTTGGCAGTTGTGAATACTTGAGAAAATACTATTCTCAATATTCGGATTTGTCTTTTTAAGCTCTCTTATGAGTTCCTTTATCTCACGTCTCTTTGAATTATCAAGACCCGATTCAGTGTTCTCTGTGAACCTACAAGCACACTGAAGAAACTCCAAATTATTATATCTTCTCCAGGCGATAATATCGTCCTCATGAATGCAGTACAGAGGCCTTATAAGTTCCATACCTGGATAATTAGTTGAACGAAGTTTTGGTGGCATCGCCTGAAGCTGTCCGCCGTAGAACATCGCCATAACTGTTGTCTCAATGACATCCGAGAAGTGATGTCCAAGTGCAATCTTGTTGCATCCCAAGGACTGTGCCTTTGAGTAGAGATGGCCCCTTCTCATTCTCGCACACATATAGCAAGGATTTTTCTCCTGCTTATTTGCAAAATTGAAAATATCAGTCTCGAAGAATTCTACTGGAATCTCAAGAAGTGCAGCATTTTTTTCAATCTGCTTTCTGTTTGCTTCATTATAACCAGGATCCATACAGATGAATGCGAGTTCAAAAGGAAAATCTGAATTCCTCAAAAGTTGCTGCATAAGCTTTGCCATGAGCATCGAGTCCTTACCACCCGAAATACAAACAGCAATCTTATCACCCTCTGAGATGAGTTCATAGCGCTTGACAGCCGCAACAAACGGATTCCAGAGTTCTTCTCTGTACTTCTTAATGATTGATCTCTCAATCTTTTGACATTCTGTCAGCTCTCTAGCCACTCATCTCACCTCACTTCTATTATAAGAATTTCCATTCGATAAATCGGTTCTGCATATATTCATCATTCCAATTTGTCTCAACAAATTGTTCTACCTTAGTATCAACTGGATTGCCATAGTATCGCTCACTCCAAAACTTGATATTTACGAAGGCAGAAATAACATCAACCACCATAAATACTGCAAATACTATTGTCACGACCTTAAAGAAAACCGTACTGAAGAACTTAGGCTTCTTCAGTTCTTTTTTATCAACAACCCATCTAAATGCCCTAACAACCAGTAAATAACCCAATGCAAAAAGCATCCAATAAAACAGGAACTCAAGACATATAAGGCCCATAATATTGAACTTGGCATTTGTGTAGTCCCAAGCTCTCATTCCATATCCACAGTAAAGAAGTAGGCCACAAAGGAATTCCATCACTGTTGTTGCAACACCTATAACCATCGCTTTCAAAATTATGTTAAGTTTTGGTAGCGCATGGTCAATTAAATAGAAAAGAACCGCTCCAAGGCCGTATATTGGACACATAGGGATAAACATCGTAACTACATGACTTTCCCAATGTCCTTCTTGAAATAAAATATACAATCCTTCACAAGAGAGACCAATCATACTGCAGAGAAAAAACATCCAAACCATCGTTTTAAAACTAGTTTTTTCTTTCATCAAATTTTATTCCCTTTCTATGTGATTTGCGTAAAAGAACTAAATCTTAAAATAATTGTCTGGCAAAGACTCCAAATAGGCATATGTCAGCGCGCTGTCATGTGTTGCAATGACAGAGACAATATTCAGTCTCATAATGTTGAAGTCTTCAGGATACTCCTTCGAAAAATCTGTAAAGAACTTGAAGATCTTATCAACATACTGCTTCGCTTCTTCAATTTTACCTGCGGTAACTCCCTCTTTGTAAAGAGATTCAATAAAGTTCTTTCTCAAATCTTTGATTGCATCATCGATATCTTCATTGATTATATATTCAACAAAATCGTTGATACTCATCTCAATTGTTTTCTTGAAAACTCTCTCCAAATTAGGAATCTTATTCTCCATTGGATATACAAGGAGATTTAAAGCTTTTTGAATCGCTTCAAAAGTCTCCTGGCTTCCCTCTCTTTTACCAGCAAAATTGCTAATATCAAAGAAGAATTTTTCAAGGAATGTCGAGACGCTCATAGGTTCAAGCAATTTCTTTTTTGGCGATGTAATCAAAGATTCCGCCATAAAGTTAGGAATATGCTTTCTAAGTTCCTTTTTGCTTATCTTATCAAATCGCTTATGAACATCTTTAGCTATCTTTTCATATTCTTCTTTATTGACACTTCCCTTGACAGGCAAGTGGAGATCTACACCGTAGCGGGCAAATCCCATCGCAGTTGGTGCAGAGTATGTGACAATATCATTCTTATTAATGATGTTGAAAATATTGGTGAAAGGCTGAGCTTTAACATTCTCAATACTTGCGCCCTGTGGTGCCTCAAATGTGTAGAAAAAACACTTGTATGGTTCAAGTGTTATTCCCTCAAAAGGTTGTTCCCCTCTTGAAAGATACTGGTCGATTCTTCCACCGACCAAATTTGTAACTGCAGCGGCACGCGAATAACCAGCGGCCCAAAGAATTACATTGCCACTGACACCAAAGCGTTCAACATATCTTTTGATGTGATCAAACACTTTATTTGCAGCAATCTCAAATCCCTGATGATTACCACTTGTACCGATATTGAAGTTGCCACTCCACTCAGAAGTATATCTACCTCCACGGAGACCAATTCCTAAAATCGTGTATCTTGTAGTATCAATCAATATTTTCTTGCGAGCAATACCTACACCAAAACTATTACTTTCAGGACGTTCGTTGAAGTCCTCATTTGGCAAGAAATCGTAGAAATCGCAGGTCTTAAAGAACTGCTTTAAATTATTGCTCTCTCCCCAGTAGTACTCGTTGTCAAAAGTTCTATTGAAAGACGCAATAGCCATAGCTAAGCTCTGCTTCGCAAGGCCATGGGAATATTGAAAAGCAGAACCGTAGAAGAACCCATCAGAGTACTTATAAGCATAATCTGCTGAGCCGAGTTCAACCTTGCCCTCTATTATGTTTGAACTTCCAATTGCCATACTAATCTCTCAAATCTTTAATAACTTCTCCTGCAATAATGAGTCCCATAACTGATGGAACAAAAGCTACAGAGCCCACACCCTCAGTCTTCACTGGTTCCTCTTTTGAATACACAACTTTAAGAGAATCAATGCCTCTACTCTTTAGTTCTTTTCGCATTACTCTACAGAGCGGGCAAACAGATGTCGCGTAGATGTCAGCCACCTCGAAGCGAATTGGGTCGAGCTTGTTGCCCGCTCCCATTGCTGAAATTACAGGCACACCTGCCTCTTTTGCCTTGACCGCAATCTCTATCTTTGCAGAGACTGTATCAACACAATCAACGATATAATCAAACTTCTTAAAATCAAATGAAGAGGAAGTCTCTGGAAGAAAGAACAACTCAATAGCATTTATTTTAACTGAAGGATTGATATCAAGAGCGCGCTCTTTTATCACCTCAACCTTAGGTCTACCAACCGTAGATTGAAGTGCGATTATCTGTCTATTGATATTCGATTTAACTACAACGTCTTTGTCAACAACTGTCAATTCACCGACACCAGATCTCACCAACGCCTCAACGACATATCCTCCGACGCCGCCTACACCAAACACAGCAACATGAGCCTTTGAAAGCTTATCCAAGGACCCTAAAAGCTGCTCCGTTTTCTCAAATTCTTCCATCTCTATACCTCTTTATAATTTTGAAACCTATTGAAATTATAATAATTTGCCTTGATAAGTGTCAAGGTCAGCTTGGAGTTTATCAATGGTACCAAGAACCTTAATTTTGTCAGTCGACCAAAGTGGTGCAACAAGGGTTCTTTTGTCACCGTCACCTGTTAGACGTTCAATAATTGTCTCTGCAGGAATATATTCCAACTGCTTCACTACCGTCATAACATAATTTTCAAAAGTCATCGGCTCATATTCTCCAGCTTCATACATATCACAGAGAGGCGTGTCTTTTACAACATAAGTGAGATGGATTTTTAAGGCATATGGGTTGAGCTTGCCAACCACCTTTGCCGTCTCTATCATATCAGCCTCAGTTTCATCTGGAAGACCGTCCATTAAGTGAAGACAGACTTTTATATTCCTCTTTTGAAGTTCATTGTACTTTTCAAGGAAAAGGTCATAGTCATCTCTGTGGATGGTTTGAAGACCAAGTTCAACTGTCAACGGATACTCGGTCAGAAGGTCGAGCACATCATTTGGAAGACAGTCAAAACGAGTTGCAATTGAAAGTGATGTTACACCAGGAAAAGCAAGCGCTTCATCATAGAGCGCTTTGAGTTTTTCAACAGGTGCATTTGTGTTGGTGCCAGACTGGAAATATGCACAGAGAGGCACTTCACCGTACTTGTTAAAAATCCTCTGCTTCTCTCTTTCAAGTTGCTCAGTAACTGTACCTTCCGAGGTAAACAACTTTGATTGCTCAGAGCAGAAAATACAATAAGAAGGACAAGGCAATCCGACATTTAAACACGCCTTATACACCCTGCCCTCAAAAGCCAGAGTGTGATACCTCTTATTATCATTTGAATACTTAAAATCATTCATGAGAAAATTTTAGCACAGGTAATTTGTCGCTTCAAGGGCGACCACGAGGACTTTCAAAAATTGTAAAGTGAAGATGCAAAGAGCGAAGAGCTCTAGACTCAATACAATTTTTGGAGGTACATAAAATGTCTAAAGTTACAGAAGTAGTATTCGTTATTGACGCAAGTGGTTCAATGTTTGAACTCACATCAGACACAATCGGTGGTTTCAACTCATTTATCAAGGATCAAAAAGATATGCAAAACGACGGTGATACAGTTCTTGTATCAGCAGTCAAGTTCTCAAATTACTCCTCAGTTCTCTATGACCGTGTACCAATCGACGAGGTTAAAAAGATGACTGAAAAGCAATACACCACAGATGGTTGTACAGCACTTCTCGATGCCATCGGAGACGCAGTTCACCACATAGGCACAGTCCATAAGTATGCAAGAAAAGAAGACATCCCTGAGTCAACAATGTTTGTAATCATCACTGATGGTTATGAAAATGCCAGCCACAAGTATTCAAGTGATGAAGTAAAGAAAATGATTAAAGCAAAAGAAAAGCTCGGTTGGCAGTTCCTCTTTCTCGGTGCAAACATCGACGCTGTTGAAACAGGTGCAAACTTCGGAATCACAGAAGAGAACTGTGTAAACTACCATGCAGACTCAGCAGGCACAGCAGTTGTCTACAAAGCAGTTTCTAAAGCAACTTGCAAAATGCGTAAATGTGGTTCGGTTAGTGCCGATTGGGCATGTGAAGTAAACGAAGATTTTGAAAACAGAAAATAAGGTGTGGTATAATAGTCACATCTTTAATGAAGGTGTGATTATATGCCACTTAAAATTATCAGACAAGATATCACAAAACTAGAATGTGATGCCATAGTCAATGCGGCAAACTCCAGCCTACTCGGTGGAGGCGGCGTTGATGGTGCAATCCATAGAGCGGCAGGCCCTAAGCTTTTAGAAGAATGCCGAGGCCTTGGAGGTTGCCAGACAGGTGACGCCAAGATAACATACGGCTACAATTTACCAGCAAAGTATGTTATCCACACCGTTGGCCCAGTTTATGCTGGCGGCAACCGTGGAGAACGCGAGCTACTCATTTCTTGCTACAAGAAATCTTTAGATCTCGCGCTGTCTCACGGCTGTGAGTCGGTTGCCTTTCCTCTCATCTCCTCAGGTGTATACGGATACCCAAAGCCGGAGGCTTTTCGTGTTGCAGTTGATACCTGCCTTGAATTCCTTAACGAGAATGAGATGCTCATATACATCGTAGTCTTTGACAAACATGGATATAACATCGGCAAGAAGAACTTTGCCGACCTCGATGAATTCATTGATCAGAACTATGTCTCTGAACAAGAGGAAATCTTTAAGTCCTCTAAAAATGCTTTTGATTTGCCTCGCTTCTCAAAAGCAAAAAAGATTGCAGGAATGGTAGCTGGTGCAGTACCTTGCGATGAAGCGATATGCGAGTCAATTGAAATGCCAGATTTCGAACTCGATGAGAGTTTCACAGAGATGGTACTTCGCAAGATAGATGAAAAAGGTATGACAGACCCTGAGTGTTATAAAAGAGCCAACATCGACAGAAAACTGTTCTCAAAAATACGAAGCGATATTCACTATAGACCATCAAAGATGACGGCAATAGCACTCGGCCTCTCCCTTGAACTTCCTATGAATGAATTTGAGGAGCTCCTCCAAAAGGCTGGATTTGCCCTTTCAAAATCAGATATGACCGACGTCATTATCGACTATGCAATTAGGCACAAGATTTATGATATCTTCGCAATAAACGAAGCTTTGTTTAGCAAAGACCTCGCAACATTCTAAAAAAATAAACCCCGGGCAAACAAACAAATGCTCGGGGTTTTGTTTTAGTTTTGTTTTCTAACGATTGAGTACTCGTCTCCGAAGCGGAAGTAAGGACACTTCTTTGTGGAGAGCCAACGGACATATTCATCCTCATCCATATTGATGGAGCAGGCATATTCTTCGAGCTCTTCATCGTATTCGTAGTTCATGCAGTTTTCACAGTCCATAGTGTCCCTCCTTAGAAAAGATAGGTTATTACGAGTTCTGTTGCAAGTACGCCGAGGCAGGCTGCGATAGCAACCGTCGTGAGGCTCTTATTCTTGAGAGCCAAGAAAACAGCAACAGCGAAACCGACCACTGCCGAGGCGATATAATTTGTTGCAGTAAATATTGCTGGAATTGTCATAACTGAAAGCACAGCATATGGCATGTAATAAAGGAAAGAGAGAATGAACTTGTTCTCGATCTCTTTCTTCACAAGAAGCATAGGTACTACACGAACAAGATATGTCGTACCAGCAGTTACTGCAAGGTAGATTAGAAAGGTGTTGAAACTCATGATCTCTCCCCCTCTCCAATTGGCTTAAGATAAGCAAAGAGTGCAGAGGCAACTACGGAGCAGATTATGATTACAAATCCACTTTGTACTACCTTAAGGAATGGTACAAATGCAAAGATGCAAGAGAGGGCAATCGCTGTGAGGACACAGTAAAGAACGTTTCTGTTGTCCCTTGCAGGTGGTACAACAATAGCTACAAACATACCGTAGATTGCAACAGCGAGCGCTGTGATTACAATCTCAGGTAAGATGTTACCAGCAGCTGCACCGACAAGTGTACCTGTTGCCCAGCCAAACCAAGGCGTGAGCATAAGACCGTAAAAATACTCCTTTGGTGGCTTGCCGTCCTGAGAGGAGGCCACACCGAAGATCTCATCCGTTACCATAAATGAGATGGCACATCTACGTCTTGCATTAAATGTCTCATCAAGTTTCTGTGAAAGTGAAATAGACATAAGTGAGTATCTAAGGTTGATAATTATCTGCGCGAGGGCAAGTTCAATCAAGCTGCCGCAGCTAGCCATAATTGGAACTGCAGCGAGCTGCCCCGCAGAGGTAACACATGTCATCGAAATGAGGAGTGCCTCAAGTACAGTAAGACCCTGCTCAATACAGAAAATACCAAAAGCAAATGATACAGAGAGATATCCAAGACAGATTGGAATACCGTCTTTTATTCCCTGCTTAAATGCAGCGCTTTTAATCAAGGTCTCACCTTCTTTCACAAAACTTTCAATATGATAACACAGCAAAGTTCTTTTTACAATTAAATAGATAAATAAAGACCAGCCTTTTCGGCTGGTCTTAATTATTAACTTACCACTGGAAGTTGTTTGACTTCTCTTTGTAAGCTGCGAGAGCTGCCTGTGTAGCTTCATACTCAGCTTCCTTACCAGGAATAGCCTTGCCTGTGTAAGGGTTAACACCGAACTGATGATAACGATCTGTAAGCATGATGATATAGATAACGTCGCAGATTGCGCAGATGAATGCGAGGCAATATACGAACCAGTTACCTGGCATCCACATGAAGCCAAGGATTGATGGTGCAAGAGTACCGAGGAACTTGAACCAAGCCTGGTAAATAGATGTACCTTCGATTGTCTCCTTTGTGAACATGTGAGTGATGAAGAGCATAGACATGATTGCGTTCATGATGTATGCAGCAAACATTGGAGAATCAGGAAGTTTTGGCCACTGTGGGTTCATTGCAAGAATTGTAATGAAGATGATTGCGAAAAGGCCAACCTTTACTGAATAGTAGAACTTCTTCTTACCATACTGCTCACCCCAACGCTGACGGAAAGCATACTTACCGTACTTAAGGTCAAGAACATACATTATGAAGTCGAATACTACCCAAAGATAAATACCCCAACGTGTTACTGGTTCTGGATATGGAACCAAGAATGCGAACTGGAACTCCCAAGAGAAGTTCATGCAGAGACATACCCAAGGCATTGAAGGTGCATGATTCTGATAGAGTTTCTTGATGATTACAATGTAAACACCTGTCCAGAAAAGAGCTGATGCTACGATGAGAAGGATTTCGATAAAGCCGAGGTTGTTGAACATATCTTTGATATATCCATACCAATCATCGTATCCGTTCATCATTGTCATACCCTTGCCGGAACGAAACTGAACGTTTTTAAACCAAACAATAGGGTCAGCATTGTTAACTGCCATCTTAGGACCAATGCCCCTAATGAAGTTTCCAATCCATTCAAACATTTTAATTGCCTCCTAAATTAACCGTCTATCTTTTTGCCAACAACAAAGATTGCGATGGCAACAAAGCCTAAGAATACGAAAGGTCCCCAAAGTGATACGCTCATTCCGGTGTGCCAGTCATAAAAACGTGACTCCTGAGCGCCTAAATTGTCGGCCTTTACTGCAGCGTACTGAGCATCAGCATCAAAGGATTCATCATACTCAGCAACGTTGATAATATACTCGTCTGTAACGAGGTTATTGCCCCTTGTGTGAAGGACGAAAGTTATGTCCTCACCAAAAGCCTCGAGTGGAAGATCAAATACATTGAAATTACCCGTAAAGTTTTTATATGGAGCATCGATGCTACCGATTGGAAGAATCTCTTCATCACCGAGATAAAGCTTGTCTACCTCCGAATCGTTGAACACGAGTGCAACATAATTCTTTCCGTCTTTAACTCTCAAGGCTGCAGGTATAAGACACTTCTGAATTCCTGTCTCTGTTGAAATCTTATAATCAACTGGATATGTTCCGTCGTCCAAAGCAAATGCTGGAACAGCCAGTGCAAACATCAAAACAAAGACAAGTAAAAGTGATAATACAGTCTTTTTCATAAGTCTTCCCCTCCCCTTAGTTTGAGGAAACCTTAGTAACTATCTTACCGTCAACTATCTCGTCAGTATTAGGATTAAATACTGGTGATTTTTCAAGGTTTACCTTGGCAGGATCTGCTGGGCGTGATGGGAACCAAGGGTTCTTGCCTTCAGCCTTAAACTGCTTGTAAAGAAGCACACAGTAGATAAGGTCGAATGATGTGCAAGCAACACCTACCCAAATATTCAAAGGATCCTGAAGTGATGGATAAACAGCGATGGCGAGCCATGCGCCGATTGTACCGAACATCTTACCAAGAGCAATGTTCATTGACTGACCCTCTGTTGACTTGCGGATATAGAGCAAGAAGATGAAGAGGATTGACATTGGAAGGTTCTGTACGATAGCTGTACAGCCGTTTGCACGTACGCCATATGCCTGGAGCCATGTGATTTCAACAATGAATGCCATAATCATCATTGATGCAAACCAAGGCCAGAAATACTTCTCGTTTGCAAACTTTTTAAAGTCTTTTTTACCCCACTTTAAGTGTGTGTAAAGAATTGCGCAATCAGCGAAGAACCACGCGGTATTTACACATGCCATCATATAACCGCCGTAGAACATTCCGTCGTGAGCCCAATACATATAAGCGTAAAGGCCCTCCCAAACGATGTTTAGAGCAAGAGCTGCTATAGGCATACCGTATGTCTTCTGCTTAATGCCCAAACGAATGAGGTCTATGTAGGCAAGGAGCCAGCCTAGGCCTGCTACTGGTGCAAAAATGAAAACTTTTGCATCGAGTCCGAACTCACCAAAATGGCAAAAGTCCATAAGTGCTTGTAACATTTTATCTCCTCCTATATTAATAAGTACATTTCAAATTTTACTCCTAATGTTCATAAAAGGCAACAAAAAAAGAACCTACGTAAACGTAGGTTCTTCTCTTGGAGGCACCACCCAGATTTGAACTGGGGCATAAAGGTTTTGCAGACCTCTGCCTTACCACTTGGCTATGGTGCCTTATAAAAAAATGGAGCGGATTACGGGGCTCGAACCCGCTACCTCCACCTTGGCAAGGT
>R26__coassemble_134_pt1 | contig 49892 bp, 45 predicted proteins | sample R26__metabat2_low_PE_056 | metagenome-assembled genome bin R26 | reverse complement strand
AAATAACTGCCTTTGTGTATGTAGAACCTACGTCACAACCGCCAAAATATTTCATAATATATTCCTCCGTTAAATTTAAATTACATACATTTCTCGTCGTCGAATTCAAGAAGTGTTGGGTCAACTGGCTCAGCCTTCATAACTGTACGCATATACTCGTTAACCTTACCACGCATATCCTTACGAGATACTGTACGAGGGTCCATGAGGTCATGCTCAATCCAAATCATATGGTAACCCTTATCACGTGCCTGCTCATCAAGAATACCCTGAAGAGTTGCCATGTTCTTACAAGCAACGTTCTGATACATGATGATAATATCAACGTTCCAGATTTCGCACTGTCTCCAGAGCTCTTCAACAACGTTCTTGTAACCACCATTAGTATGACGACGCATTACCATACGCTCATAGAGTTTACCAAGATCCTGAAGTGCAAGCTCCTCGTTATCTGTATTAAGAGGACGAGTATAGTTGAGGCTCTCCATCTCTACGAGAATGTCAATGCCCCAGCAGTTTGCAAGCCAGTTAGAGAAGTTAGCATAGTAGTGAGCTGGGCAAGACCAAACGATACCACGATACTTCATCTTACCGTGCCAAGCTTCTTCCTTATTCTGGTAAGCTTCAAGCATTATCTTGTTAACTTTTTCCATTGTTGGAACAACACGTGGGTCACAACCACCATCCATCTCATAGTTCCACTTACGGAAGAGTTCGTAAGATGGACCAATGATCTGTGGATAAGCTGTCTGGTTAACTTCCCACTTGTTGATTTCGAGCTGTGTCTCATAGTTGAAGCGCTTCATACACTCGAAGTAGTGATTCCAATCCCACTTTGTGTTGAACTGCTTCTCGATAAATTCGATACAACCCTTAATATCAGCAGCTGCGTCCTCTACTGTCTCCTCATACTCATATCTTACTGGGAATGCAAGATGGTAAACAGGAAGATCAGGGAAACGACGTGCCATATATTCAGATGCCATTGTGGAACCATCGCAAGGCATTGAACTAGAGATGAATGCATTACCCATATGAGGAAGTGCATCGATTACTATAGAACCACACTCTGATGATGGTACTGGGCATGTATCTGCAGGAAGACCGAAAGACTCAACTGCATCAATGTAAGGTACGCAAGTGAGCTGGTCGATTTCAGATACGAGGAATACTGGGAAGAGCTGATAAGGTACACCAATAAGATCTGGGAAACCAGCAATAATCTGGCCCATTGTCATCTCATCGATAAGAACGATCTTCTTGTTGAGCTCTTCACTGTTACCGTTTTTAGCATCGCACTTTGCCATAATTACAAGGTTCTCAGCAACATAACGGAAAATATCATAAGTCATAAGATGGCTCATCTTAAGAGCCTTACCGCGCTGACCCATAACGTTCTTATCGAGGAAACCTACGCAGCACATGTATGAGATCATCCAACGGTAATGGAGTGTTGTGTTAAGTGCAGGAACAAGGTCCTTACCAAATGTTGTAAGGAGCATGCCCCACATTCTAAGCCAATACTTAAAGTCGATAAGTGTTGACTCAACGCCACGCCACTCACGACGAGCAGTAGCCATTGCGTCTTTTCTGTAGAGCTTACCGAGCTTCTTCTCACCGTCGATAAGAAGGTCTTTACGCTCTGCCCAAGTCATGTTAGCAATGTCTTTTGCTTCGCCAGTAATACGTTCAATATCATTCTGAACAAGGAAGACCATGTGGTCTTTATAACCCTTCCAGTTTGTTGTCTTAGCAATATCAACGCAGCAAGCACCGAACTCTTTCAAGTTTTTACCCTGTGCTTTCCAGTCGATGTTGTCTTTTGCCTTAAAGATTTCAGGGTTTAAGTAAGTGATTTTCTTTTTCTTAGCCATTATTTTTTACCTCCCTGAATTTTTTTGATTTCCAGTGATTCTACGAATGCCTGGAAACGAGTACGGAGCTGTCCTGATGAACGAGCATTGTAAGGACGGTCGATAGAAAGAACAGGCCATCCATACTCATCGGCCATAATATGGCTAACAAGTGCACGCTCGAAGCCCCAGTAATCGCAGAACTTCATCTGCTCGTAGATAATACCATCTGCATTGAATTTCTTAGCGAGCATATCTGATGTCTCACGACGCTGCATAACTTTGCTGTCAGCCATCCATCTTGCACATTCTGACTTCATCATGTAATGACGGCAGATCTGTGTAAGTGCGTCCTCTTCATCATTAAGTTCAATAACCTCACGGCCCGGTGTTGAACCGAAGCAGAAACGGTCAGAAACTACAAAAGCACCACACTCTTCAATCATCTTTGTGAGTGAAGGGTCGTCAATCTCAGAACCTACAACAGCAACTCTTGCTCTGTACCATGGCTCTGGATCTGGCTTACGTGCCTTGATTTCTTTAAGTGTTTCCTTGAGATAAGGAAGAATAAGTTTCTTAGGGCAGCAATAGCTTACAAGGTTCAAGATATGGAACTCATAACCTGTGATTGGTGGGTTATCAAGAGCTCTCATATTTCCGATCTCTGTAATAATCTTGCAAACTTCGTTGTGCTCTTTAACTGCTTCACGGATAGCCTTATCAGATGTGTCTACCCCGTAACTTGCTTCCATTACGTCAAGAAGACGGATTCTCATCTGCTTAACATAAGCATTGAGTGACCACTCCTCTGTCTTAAAAGGAATATCACAGTGAGTAACAAAGAGATTTGGCTTTTCATTGAGCTTCAAAAGTTCATAGTGCTCATAGAAACGGTTCATCATTGAACAAGCGTCAACACCAGCAACGCCGTCAAGATAATTGAAACCACCCTCGATACTACGCTCAAGAAGAGAACGTGCAAACTCACAAGTGTAGTTTGACATGTAATATGTAGCAATATCGATGGAACCAGTTCTAGGTGCACGCATACGAACTGAGAAGCACTTGTCTACATTGAGAAGAACCTCAGGAATTGAGTAGCAAGTATAACCTATAGCAAGGTCGCCCTCTTCCTGTGCCTGTTTAATGAGTTCGTTTGAAGACTCCTCAAGCAAGTTCTCGAAGTAGATTAAATGTTTTAAATCTTTCAATTTTTATCCACCTCTTTAAAATATATGCATTTTTGTTAGAGCAATTCTTGCGCCTTGAAGCAATGCAGAATCTTCTGGAAGCTCAAAAACACTCTCTCCAATAATGTCATTTTGTGTTTGGGAATCGTCTGGCTCGATAACAGCAAGTACTGGAGCCCCAGCAACTTCTGTAGGAGCGAGTTCAGGCTTTGGAGCGCGATTAATGATAGCGCCGATTTCGTCGTACATTACGAGTTCATCTGCAACTTCCCTAATAACCTCGAGCACGCCTATTCCCTTTTTACTTTGGTCGCTTATGAGAAGAAGGTGTGTAACCTTCTCCATAACGCGACGATTGATCTGCTCTATGCCAGCTTCACCATCGATTACAACAAAGTCGAAGTCACCAGCGAGCATTGATATAACTTCACGCAAATAAGTATTTACTGCGCAATAACATCCAGCTGCCTCCGGACGACCAATAGCTACAAAGCCGAAACCATTCTTTTCCTTCATGGCATCAATAAGTCTAAATTTAGCCTCTGCCAAAATATCCTGTGTGTCACGAAGTTTTTCCGTAACGTCATTTGCAACGCGCTTTCTAATGTCGTCGAGAGTCTCGTCGACCTCGACACCAAGCGCTGTTGCAAGACCGATAGCAGGGTCGGCGTCGATAGCCAAGATGCGCTTGTCAGGATACTGCTCTACGAGCAACCTAACAATCGCTGCTGAGAGAGAGGTCTTGCCGACCCCTCCCTTACCGGATACAGCAATAATTTTTGTATCGTGTTCCATTAAACTATCTCCTTAAATAGGATTAGATAGCCATTGCAACGTCCCAAGCACCCCAGATTACTGTACGGAGGTTACCAACCTTATTGGCATCACCAATAACGTGAACTTTCTTAGACTTCTCAGCAAGTGGAGTTGGCTTGTAACCAACAGATACGATAATGCTCTCGCAAGAGAGTTTAACTGGTTCACCCTTCTCGTTGATGATGTCAACGAAGTTAGGACCAATCTGCTTTGTCTTAGCATTAAGGTATACAGGAACATTATTTGTCTTGAAGCAGTCACGGAGATAAGAAGAGTTTGCAAGGCAAAGATTCTTAACGCTCATGAGGTCATCCTGCATCTCAACAATCATTGGGTGCTTACCCTTTCTGAAGAGATCGAGAGCGATTTCACAACCTGTAAGACCACCACCAACGATAACAACTCTGTCGCCAACTTCCTTCTTCTCAAGGAGGTAGTCGCAAGCTTCCATAGCATTCTCAATACCTGGGATAGGAATTGTCTTTGCTACAGCGCCTGTTGCAACGATGTATTCGTCAGCCTTAATATCCTTAAGGTTTTTGATCTCAGTGTTGAGATGTACTTCAATACCGAGTTTCTTAACCTGGAGTTTCTCCCACTCGATGAGTTTCTTGTCGTGTGACTTAAACTCTGGAGCTGCAGCTGCAATGAAGATACCGCCAAGTCTGTCTGACTTCTCATAGATAACTGGCTCGTGGCCACGCTGCTTAAGAACAATAGCAGCCTCCATGCCACCGATACCACCACCGATGATAGCAACTTTCTTCTTGCGAAGTGTCTTCTTGATAGCGTACTTCTTATGCTGCATTGACTGTGGGTTGATTGCGCAACGGCACATATGCATTGAGTCACCAAGATCCTGGTCACAAGCTGACTTGCCATGTTTAGCCATGTCGAAGCAAGCAGCGTGGCAGCAGATACAAGGCTTGATTTCCTCTTCCTTACCTGCCATAAGTTTTGTAATCCACTGAGGATCAGCAAGGAACTGACGACCAACAGCCATAGCGTCAATCTCGCCAGCAGCGATAGCCTTAGCAGCTACGTCAGGAGTCATACGACCTGCGCAGACTACAGGGATATCAACGAATTTCTTAATGTGAGCAACATCTTCGAGGTTGCAGTTCTCAGGCATGTACTGTGGTGGATGAGCCCAATACCAAGCATCATATGTACCATTGTCGCAGTTGAGCATGTCGTAGCCAGCGTCCTGAAGGTACTTTGCTGCCTTCTCAGACTCTTCCATTGTGCGACCAACTTCTACAAAGTCCTCGCCAGGCATAGCACCAGACTGGAAGCCCTTTGTCTTTGAAACTACAGAGTAACGAAGAGAAACTGGGAAATCCTGTCCGCAAGACTTTTTAATAGCCTGTACGATTTCTACTGGGAAACGATAACGGTTCTCGAAAGATCCGCCGTATTCGTCTGTCCTAAAGTTTGTGTAAGGAAGTGTGAACTGGTCAAGGAGGTAACCCTCGTGAACAGCGTGTACTTCTACACCGTCAACACCAGCCTCTTTACAAAGGCGTGCTGTCTCACCAAAAGCATAGATGATGTCATCTATCTGCTTCTTGGTCATTTCCTTTGTTGTAATATCATCAGCCCAACGGTTTGGAAGTGCTGATGGAGCTGTTGTCAAATATTCTGGGTCCATAATTGGCTTTGCAATAGTACCAATAATCTTATTGTTGATGAGCATTGTCATCATTGCTGAAAGAGCCATTGAACGACCGAAACCAGCTGTCATCTGAATGAACATCTTTGCGCCAGTCTTATGAACTTCGTCCATAAACTTCTTGAGTTGATCAAATTTCCACTTGTGCTGATAAAGCCAAGCGCCACCCATGATGTCCTTAACAGGAGCGATACCTGGAATGATAAGACCACAGTTGTTGTCTGCAATAGTCTTAAGAAGATATGCTGCTTCCTTGTCAAAGTGGTTTGGTTCTGTCCAACCGAAGATACATGTTCCACCCATAGGTGCGAGAACTATACGGTTTTTAATCTCACAGTTACCTATTTTCCAAGGGGTGAACAGAGCTTCATATTCTTTGTTCATAATTTTTTCCTCCCTTTATTAAGCTCTACCAAGTCCGAAGTTATAACCATCAACTTTTCCAAGTTCTTTGGTCTTCTTCTTATTGATGAGTTCGATTACCTTAATGAATGTCTCAGTCTGTTCAACAGCAAGATCGAGATTAAACTTATCCATCTCGTGATTATCTGAAACTACGCAGAGATAATCAGGAGCTGTAACAAGTGCGATATCAGGAATGCCAACGTTGAACAATGACTGTCCTTCGCCGAAGTGGAGAAGGTTGTGTGGATGAAGTGTTACAGTACGGCACTGCTTACGACCCTTAATAGCCTCAAAGTAGATGTCGTCCATAACCTTGTTACCTGTATATACAACTTCAACGTCAACTGGGTTTGTCTGCTGATAAACACCGTTTACGTCTTTCCACTCTGTGCAGCCGAGGTGCTCTACCGTAACACCAGCAACTACCTTGATGTGCTTGCCCTTACCATCCCAGAGAGCCTTATTGTTGTGGAGCCAAAGTGATGTTGACTGATCAACAATACCGTGCTTGTGTGAGAAATCAGGAATTCTAAAGTGACCAGTTGTAAATACGAAGATGAGTGTACGCTCTGGTTTATGCTTCTTGAAATAACGCATCATCTCAAGCATACCAACAGCGCCGTTCTCCTCAACGCAGTTTGTTCCGTCTGTATGAGTGTTGATAATGATAGCTTCCTTATCTTTCTTACCAGGAACGATTGCGCAGAAGGATTCACCCTTAGCTTTCTTTTCGATGATACCCTCAAGTGTAAGTGTTGCAGTATCTCCAGCCTTTAGTGCCTTCAATACCTTCTCACCCTCTGTCTCATTTACCCAGAGAGCAGGAACACCCATATAACCGAGGATGAAGTTCAAGTACTGACCTTCAACCATCTCATCACTCATACCCTGCCATATAAGGATTGCGCCCTTGCAACCGATAAATGACTGGATGAGGAGAGCAACTGTCTTAACGAAAGATGTTGTAACAGGGCCCTTATACTGTTTGCCGAGTTTAACATCCTTTGGATAAGACCTCTTCTGATCAAATGGGAAACGTGATGTAAGTTTCTTAAAGTCAGCCATACGGAATACAACGATGTCTTTTCCTATGCCCTTCTTCTGAAGCTTACCTGTGATACCCTCTGGACCTGTTACGCCAGAGTAAGGATGAGCGGAAGCGACTTTAACATCAACGTCGCCATCCTTTGTGTGAAGTACAAGTTTTGTGTTGGTTGCTTCCCAACGCTTAAACTTCTTCACATCAGACTTTGTTTCGAAGCCCATCTTTTTAATTTCTTTTTTGAGGTAAGCGATGAAATCATTGTTACCTTTTGAACCTGTAAGACGGGTTCCGAAGCTGTTCATAATATCAATTTCTTTTTTGATATTAGACTTTGATGCTTCAATTGCCATTGGAGCCATCTCCTTTTTGAAAATTGCGAATTTCTTAGCCAACGATTACTGTTCCGTCTGGCTTAAGTGTAATCTTGTCACCGTTCTTTACAGTGTTCAAGAAATCATCACCGAGTTGATCATAAACTGGCATGTCATCCTCTGCCCATACATCAGCAAGAACTGCACCAGCTGCTGCAAGTGAGTCAATTGTCTGTGAGAAGAGCATGCAAGAAGGCGCTTTACCCTCTTTAACTGCTGCGAAGAGGAACATACCACCGGTTGTTGAACCGATTGTAAGTGGAAGGCAGAGAGCCTTCTTCTCCAAGATCTGCTTATAGAGATCTGGGTTTGACTGGTCGTTGCACTTTGTCTTTGGTTGGAGATTCATCATCTGCATTGAGGCCAAAGTATTAAAACCATTCTTAGTAACTACTGCTTCATAAGTTCCCTCACCAGGAACGATAGCGCGTCCTTTGAATTCTGTCATTTTACTTTACCCCCTTTGTAAGCATAGTGAGAATCTCGTCATTTGAGTAATAACGAGCAGTTGTATATGTACGAAGCTTATTTGAGCTTGTGATAACAGCCTTGCCTGAGCAAAGTGGGTTGTCCATGTACATGAGTGGGCAGATGTAGCTGATGATTACACCAGTCTTCATAAGTCTCTTATACTCTGGGCACTTCTTAAACTCTTTGAGAACTGCAGTAGACGTTGTAAATACTGTAGGGATAGAAACCTTCTCGTTTCCAGCCTCTTTGAGGCCAGCCTCAAGTTTCTCTGTCCAATCCTTAAGCTGCTGAAGTGACATATGAGGACAGCCGAGGAAGCACATCTCTGGTGTAGCATTCTTATCCTTCCAGATTACAGGATAATTGTCCTTAACTCTCTGAAGTTCCTCGTCTGTGATGATATATTCCTTAGCGCCTGCAGCAATAAGCTTGTCGCCAAACTCAACTGCCTCAGGTGTGAGGCCGTCGATGTGGTAGAGACCGACTGCTCCATTAGAAGCTGTTGCTGCGCCGAAGTCCTTGAGGTAAGTCTTAGCAGCGTCATTAAGTTCGTTGCCGAGATACTTGTCGAGGCCGTAAACGTATGGAACATCCTCCATAACCTTCATACCGATTGCAGAACCGAGAATCTGTGCATCAGGCATCTTAGTTGTCTCAAGTTTTACAACCCAAGTTGCCTTTCTTCCCTCGTCTGTCAAGAAGCCGAAGTATGGAACAAAGCCACAGATTGAACCAAAGAGCTCAAGAATACCTGAGTTTCTATTACAACGGGCACCGAGTACAGAGTTTGCATAAACTACTGCTGATGACTCTGCCCAAGAGAGAACGTCGCCCTTCTTAGGAATATTACCGAGCTCTGGCATATAGCATGTGCATGTGAAAGAGTCCTCGTTTAAGAGACCGAGCTGTCTCATCTCTTTCTCATACTTGCCCTGCTTTGAGTAGATAACCTTTGCAGCTCCCTTAGCGATAAGGCTCTGTGGAACTGCTGGGTCATAAGGTCTTGGGTCGCATGTGAACTTCTGACCAGAGAGACAACCCTCATCAATGAGTTCCTGATAAAGGTCAAATACTGGTCCTAAGAACATAAGACCGAAGCTGAGTACTAAATGGCCATACTCACTTGTTACAGGCACCATCTTTGTTGCGCCAAAGATTTCGCCATAGTTGACCATGGTCTTCATAACCTTGGCCATTGTCTCGCCCTTTGAGCCATCAAGTATAGCCTGCTGCTCTGGGGTTAAGACCATTTTTGTTTCCATAACGTCAACCTCCCTGTAAACAGTTATGTATGTTAAATAAATTTTTTGGACAAAATTTGTTAAACTTCACGTGTTGAATTTTGGACACATGTCGTGTAATGTTTTATATGGAAAAATAATCGAAAGGAGTCTGATTATGGACAGACGCGTAAAGAAAACACAGGCTGCCATCCGCAATGCCTTCATCGAACTCATCAAAGAGAAGGGCGACATCAACACAATCTCAATTAAGGAAATTGTTGATAGAGCCGATATCTCAAGGAGCACATTCTACACACACTACACTGATATCATTGAACTCACCGAGGATCTCAGTGATATGATTGCGAAAGAGATCTCAAATATTGTTATTGAGACTCACAAGAAGACTCCGGATCAAACAAGTTACACAATCATCTACAAAAACATTCTTCAATACCTCTATGACTTAGGTCCCCTCACAAAGGCCGTTATCATTGATGCAAAAAACTGGTCAATGATTGAAGAGATTATCAATTCTCTCCAGGCAGCTATTGCAGAATTCTACAAGTCTTCACACAAACAAATCAGTTCCGAGGTATGTGAAGTAACTGCAACATTTTGGACTAATGGATGTATGGGACTCATCCGTGAATGGGCTAAAAACGATTTCAATTATTCCGTTGATGAAATGGCCAAGCTCATCACAAAGTCCATTGAAACCTGCAGCACTTTCTTCCTCACAAAAGCTTAATTCTCTGTATATAATATAATTAACACGCGCACACGATACATACGAGTAATATTATACTCCCCTTGTATCTTTTATTCCATACAACGTATTGGACAACATTGTTAGCCGTGTATTATAACAAACGTAAAAAATAAAAATGACCTTGAGAAATCAAGGTCATTTTTTTGTTTAACTTGTATATGTTGTTCACTTTTTTCACAATTAGAAGAGGAAGTTCGCAAGGAGTCTAACGTCCTTAACAGCCTGAATCCTATCCTGTTTTGTGAGTGGTGGAATTGGAGCCTCTACCCAATCAACATCGAGGTTCTTAGCCTGATACTCAGGAATTGTGTAAAGACCATCGTCAAAGGCGTCAAAGTGTGGCTCTGTTGGGTCACCCTTAGCTGCCTTTGCAACCTTAATAACATACTTACGAATAGCACCAACACCGATGAGTGGAAGGTAGTGTAAATCTGCCTGTCCAGGGAGGGTTGGCATCATAGCAAGAGCTGCACGAACTGCAAGGTTGTTAACTTCGCCGCAACCACGGATCCAGAGGAATCCGCCGAGAGATGCTACGTCCTTTGCAGGGCTTGAGCACTCGCCACATACGAGTTTAACACCTGGAAGCTTCTTGAGGTCCTCAAGACTGTAAGCCTTACCGTCCTCGCCTACCCAGTACTTAACACCGTCCTTCTCTGCACCATTACCAACGATAACAGAGAGTTTTCTGTGCTTTGTAAGTGGATATGTGTATGAAGCAAAGAGAACTTCAAATGTTGTACCGAGAGATGCGATACAACCGCCTGCGCATGTATCTTCCATAGCCTCAACGAACTCGTGTGAGTTACCTGTGAGCTTCTCGAGCTTTGGTGCACGGCTATTTGTGTGACCAACGTAGAGTTTTACGCCTGGCCAGTTCTCATGGAATCTGTCGCAGAGAAGTGTTGGCTCTGCTGGGCGGAACTTAACGATCTTCTTCTCGCCTATTACCTCAACGTTAGGGTCACCAAATCCACGCTTACCAGCTTCGATGAGAAGCTTATTCTTTGTAGGATCAAAGCCCATCATTTCAGTAACTACACGGTCAACCTCTACAGAGTTTGTGCCTGTGACAATAGTGTGCATGAGAACAGGATCATTAGGACCTGGAGTGTTACCCTCACCACCGATGATACCATCGACAACTGTGAGGTCTGGCTTGAAGAGATAGAGAAGGTCAGAGAGCTTCTTATCGATCTGCCATGTGTGGTTTCTGTAACGCATGTTGCATGAGAATGTACCCATTGCGTTCTTGAAACCAAGTGTTACACCTGTGTAGATGTTGCACTTCATCTTAGGATGTGAAACGTAGAGTCTCTCACCCTTTACTACTTCTGAGATAATACGTGGAACATAAACTTCCTGGCCACATTCTGCCTTTGGGCAGAAATAACGGTCAATTGACTCCTCCTCAAAGAAGATGAGCTTTGAACCATACTTCTTTGCAATTCTGTCATAACCAGCCATCTTTGCATATGTCCATGTTACAAGACCTGAGCCCTCACCGATTACGATGTCGTCGCAGAGTTCTGAGAGAACTTCCATAGTTGCATCAAATACACGTGGATCAGTTGTCTGTGGAATGTCGTAGCTATAACGATAACCAGTTTTTGGTGTTACGAAAACGAGGTTTGGCTTAATGAGAACCTTGCGGCCCTTGAACTTAGCCTTCCAACCTGTTGCCTTATCGAGGTCATCGAGAGACTTACGAACAGTAGCTTTAATAGCCTTAATGTCAGCACGAGCCTCATATGATGGAGTACCATAGTCATATGGGAGCTGAACATAGTTGTGTAAATAATTGAGTTCTGGTGCAGGAGTAATAACTACTGCATTCTTATCATAAGTTACTGGCATGTAATTATTCCTCCTTATCAGTGATTAAATCTGTTCTTGTCGTATGCGTGAAGTTCAAAGTCGCTGTCATCAAATGTCTCATTTGCCATCTGCTGCTTGAGTGGAAGCCACCAAGTGAAGCCAAATGACATGCACATAGCGATGCAGTATGGGAGTTTCTTACCATACTTAAGACCAGTCTTGATACCAACAAGGAAACACTCTGTGCCATGCATGAGTGAGAGAATGATGATACCAATAGGGTTCTTCTTAACGATTGTAAGAATCATACTGCCTACCCAGAGGATACCGCAGCCAAGATACTCTAAAGCTTGAATCATTTTACTACGCCTCCAGATTAATCAAAATTAAACTGGTTTGTCTTTGACTTGAGTGGTACCCACCAAGTAAAGCCGAACATCATGCACATAGCGATGCTGTAAAGGAGGCCTTCGCCGCCGTTCTTACCAGCCTTGAGGCCGATAGTTACGAGCTCTGTTGCGTGCATAATAACGATACCGAGTGTGATCCAAGGCATGCCACAGATTGAAGCGATTGCGCCAGCAATCCAAAGGATGATAACGAGAGCATAATCAACATACTCAAGTTTTGTGATGATTTTTACTAAAAGTTTTAACATGTTTTCTTCTCCTCTATTTTTTAGAATAAGAACTTAGCAAGGAAGCGAACTCCCTTAACTGCTTCTATTCTCTGTTCCTTAGTAAGTGGTGGTACTGGAGCTTCAATCCAATCGCAGTCAAGGTTCTTGGCTGCGAGCTCTGGAATTGTGTAGAGACCATCATTATAAGCATCAAAGTTAGGCTCTGTTGGTGTGCCCTTGGCAGCCATAAAGAGCTTAATGAAATACTTTCTGAAGAAACCGAATAAGATAATATCGAGATTATTGAGGTCAAACTGACCAGGGATTGAAGGCATCATAGCGACGAGAAGACGGAATGCGAGGTTGTTAACTTCGCCGCAGCCACGGATCCAGAAACCAGGAGTTGCAGCATCCTTTGCAGGAGCAGAACACTCACCACATACATATGTGATGCCCTTGAGCTTCTTGAGTTCTTCAAGTGACCAAGCCTTACCATCACGGTCGAGCCAATACTTCTTTCCATTATACTCAGCACCGTTACCAACGATGATGTTGAGCTTACGACGCTTTGTAATAGGATATGTCTTTGAGCCGAAAAGTACTTCGTATGTTGTACCGAGAGATGCAACACATCCGCCACCGCAAGTAGCTTCCATCTCAACAGCAAAGTCGTGACTTGTCTGAAGTGATGTGAGCTTAGGTGCACGGTCGTTTGTATGACCTACGAAATAACGTACGCCAGGCCAGTTGTGTTCAAATCTTGGTGTGAGAAGTGACTGTTCAGCTGGAATGAATGGAGTGATTTCCTTCTCACCGATGATCTTAACCTTAGGATCACCAAAGCCACGCTTACCTGCTTCGATAAGGAGCTTATTCTTTTCAGGATCAAAGCCCATCATCTCAGTAACAACACGGTCAACTTCAACAGAGTTTGTACCAGTAACAATCTTATCAACGATTACTGGGAAGTTAGGACCTGGAGTGTTTCCGCCACCGCCGATGATACCGTCTACAACTGTGAGGTCTGGCTTAAAGAGATAGAGAAGGTCAGAGAGTTTCTTATCAATCTGCCATGTGTGGTTTCTATAACGCATATTGCAAGAGAATGTACCCATAGCGTTTTTAAAGCCAAGTGTTACACCTGTGTAGATGTTGGTCTTCATCTTAGGCACTGAAACATAAAGGCGTTCGCCTCTAATTACTTCAGAGATAATCTTTGGAACATAAACTTCCTGGCCCACCTCAGCCTTTGGGCAGAAGTAACGGTCAGTAGCCATCTCCTCAAAGTATACAAGCTTGCACTTGTAGTGCTTAGCAATTCTGTCATAACCTGCCATGTGAGCATAAGCCCAAGTTACCATACCTGAACCTTCACCGATAACGATGTCGTCTACGATTTCGTCGAGAACCTCCATAGCCGCATCAAATACACGTGGGTCAGTTGTCTGTGGAATAGCATAGTCATACTTGTAAGCACCCTGTGGTGTTACAAATACAAGGTTAGGCTTGATAAGGATTTTCTTGCCCTTAAACTGAGCCTTCCAACCTGTTTCGCGATCAAGGTCATCAAGTGACTTGCGAACTGTAGCCTTAATTGCCTTAACGTCAGCGCGCTCATCGTATGATGGTGTGCCATAGTCGTAAGGAAGAACTACATTATTATGAAAATAGTTGAGTGCAGGAGCCTTAGTAATAACTACTGCGTTCTTATCGTATACTGCTGGCATTATCCCTGTACCCCCGTTTCTGGCATTGTGAAGTCGTGATCTGTTCTAACAAAATCAGCGTCTGTAAATGTTTCAGCCTCAATCTGCTTCTTAAGAGGGAGCCACCAAGTAAAACCGAATGTCATGCACATTGCAATTGATTCTGGGAGCTTCTTACCATACTTAAGACCAGTCTTTACACCAATGAGGACACACTCTGTGCCATGCATAAGTGAAAGAATGATGATACCGATTGGGTTCTTCTTAACGATTGTGAGAATCATGCTGCCTATCCAAAGGATACCGCAACCTAAATACTCAAGAAAACGAATCATAAGATTTTCCTCCTATTAAAAGCTTACTTGGAAGCTTTGTTTACGAACCATTCTGTCTCATACTTCATGCAATCCTTAGAGTGCTTTGTGAATGTGAGGAACATGAAGTCGTGGAAAGTAGCGAGTGGGAATCCGCGACCTACATAGAAGTCATAATCCACTCCCTCTTTCTTAAGTCTCTTAACCATCCAGTCGGACTGGAAGATTGTCATGATGTCGAACTGGCCCTTAACAACGAGAACGTTGTTTGCCTTCTTATTGATGTAAGGCATTGGGTTGAGCTCGTCATAAAGTTTGCACTTTTTAATATTCTTCTCGCCTGTGAACTTTCTCATCATTGCACGGCCGATTGGAATATGCTCATAGATTGAAACCTTGTAGATACCGCAGTTCATGATATATCCCTTTGGTACGAATGAAGGCTTTTTAACTTTGAGTTTCTTTGCATATTTATCATCACAGAAGCAAGCGCAAACAACGCCTGTCATATGAGAACCAGCTGAGTCTCCGGAAATAAATACGTTGTCAAGGTCAAGGTTGTACTTCTTAGCGTTATCCTCAAGCCACTTCATTGCAAGGAATGTAGTTTGAATTGGATAAGGCCAGAGCCAATCCTTGTTGTGATTCTTCTTAGGGTCTACCTTATTGAAGAGCAAAGGCATATCCTTCTTTGGCATACCGTAGTTTACATTCATTACGAATGCGCCAGCATCAGCGAATGGAAGACAGTAACTTGTGCTGTTTGACTTGTCGCCGATGATCCATCCACCACCGTGGATGTTGAGAAGAACTGGCTTCTTAGCTTTCTTATCAACGTAGTGAAGGTCAGCCTTACAAACTTTCTTGTTTGTGTCGCTGAATGTTACGTCGATTTCACTTGTGATGTTTGGATAATTCTTTCTTACATCGATGAGTGGGAATTTTGCCCAGTTGTCAACGTTAAATACCAAACTTAAAACTGCAGATTCAAATGACATATAATCTCCTCCCTTATCATATAAATCCGAATAACGTTAGCACTTAAATTTTAAGACTTTAGCAGACTAAAGTCAATAAAATGTAATGTTAATTATTTATAAATTTGTGCTATTTACTGAATTTGTTAAATATTAAACAAACTCCTTGCAAGTTGCACAAGTGGGTGCTAAAATTTATATGGATTTTGCCTATTAATAATTGTGATATAATATAGGTTGTTGAAAAATTATCCTGGAAGGAGTTATTGATTATGGTTTATGACATAGCCATTATCGGTGCCGGTGTAGTAGGCTCCCTCACTGCTAGAGCTCTCGCTAAGTACAACTTAAATACTGTACTCATTGAGAAGACTTCTGATGTTGCAATGGGAACTTCTAAGGCAAACAGTGGTATTGTTCATGCAGGCTTTGATGCAATGAATGGTACACTCAAAGCAAAGCTCAACGTTAAAGGTTGCGCAATGATGGAAGAGACTTGTAAGGCTCTCTTCGTTCCATATGAGAAGAACGGTTCTCTTGTAGTTGCTTTCTCAAATGCTGAGATGGAGCACATCAAGGAACTCTATAACCGCGGTCTTGGCAACAATGTTCCAGATATGGAAATCATTGATGCTGCAAAACTTAAAGAACTCGAGCCAAACATCTCCGATGAAGCAAAAGGTGCCCTCTGGGCTAAGAGTGCTGGTATTGTAAGCCCATATGAGCTCGCTATCGGCGCCGCAGAGTGCGCAGCAGGTAACGGTGTTGAGTTCGTACGTAACTTTGACATCGACGCCATCACTTATGCCGACGGCATTTTCACGTTAAAGTGTGCTTGTGATTGCGAAGAGATTCAGGCAAAGTTCGTAATCAACTCCGCTGGTCTCGGCGCCGCAAATATTGCCAAGAAGTTTAACGGAGAAGAATTCGAAGTTGTCGGCCGTCTCGGTGAATATGGTCTTCTTGATCGCTCATGCGCTGGCATGTGCTCTCACACAATCTTCCAGTGCCCTAACGAAATGGGTAAAGGCATCCTTGTAACTCCAACCTGTCATCATAATATTCTCGTTGGTCCATCATCTATCAACGTTCCATCTGATGCAAACGACGACACTTCAGTAAGAGTTGGCGCACTTCGTGAAATCTTTGCTACTGCTCAGAAGTCAGTTCCAATCGTTTCAACTCGCGATATGATCACTTCATTCGCTGGCATCCGTGCTCACTCAACAACTGACGACTTCATCATTCAGCCTGCAAAGGACAACGACCACTTCATCAACCTCATTGGTATTGAATCTCCAGGTCTTGCTTCCTCCCCTGCTATCGCTGAATATGTTGAGAATATGGTAATCGATATCATTGGCAAGCCAGAGCTTAAATCTGACTACAACCCAGGCAGAAAAGAGCCTATCATCTTCCGTGAACTCTCAATGGAAGAGAAAGAAGCTGTTATCGCTAAGAATCCTGCTTATGCACGTATCATCTGCCGCTGCGAGACAATCACCGAAGGTGAGATTCGAGCAGCCATCAAGGCACCAGCTGGTGCCATCGACGTAGACGGCGTTAAGCGCCGCACACGCGCAGGCATGGGCCGTTGCCAGGGCGGTTTCTGTGGATCAAAGGTTCTTGCAATTCTTTCAGAAGAACTAGGCAAGCCAATCAACCAGATAGAAAAATTTGGCGGAGACTCAAAAATCATCTACGAAAGGACTAAGTAATCATGAGCAAAATCTTAAATTATGACCTTGTCGTAGTTGGTGGTGGTCCTGCTGGTATGGCAGCCGCACTTGAAGCTGCGAATAATGGTATCCCTGAAGAAAACATTATCATCCTTGAGCGTGCAGAGCGTCTCGGTGGTATCCTCGAGCAGTGCATTCACTCAGGTTTCGGTGCTACTTATTTCGGTGAGATGATGTCCGGCCCTGAATATGCAGACAGATTTGTAAAGCTCGTAGAGAAGACAAAGATTGCTGTTAAAGTTGACACTATGGTTTTAAACCTCACTGAGGACAACCAGGTTATCTGCTCTAACAAAGATGACGGCATCTACGCTATCAACGCTAAAGCTATCATCCTCGCAATGGGTTGTCGTGAGCGTCCACGTGGAGCACTCGACATCGCTGGTTCTCGTCCAGCTGGTGTTATGGCTGCAGGTGCTGCTCAGAAGTTCGTAAACATTGACGGCTATATGCCTGGTCATAAAGTAGTAATCCTCGGTTCTGGCGACATCGGTCTTATTATGGCTCGTCGTATGACACTCGAGGGTGCAAAGGTTGAATGTGTTTGTGAAGTAATGCCTTACTCAGGTGGTCTTCAGAGAAACATCGTTCAGTGCCTTGAGGACTTTGATATTCCTCTCTATCTCTCATGCACAGTAATCCAGGTTCATGGTAAGGACCGCGTAACTGGCGTTACAATCGCAAACGTTGACGACAAAATGCTTCCAATCCCTGGTACAGAGAGATATATCGAATGTGATACAGTTCTCCTCTCTGTTGGTCTTATCCCAGAGAACGAACTCTCAAATCAGATTGGTCTTGAGATGGACCCAGTTACTCGTGGCCCTAAGGTTAATGAGATGCGTGAGACATCACACAAGGGCGTATTTGCCTGCGGTAACGTTCTCCAGGTACATGACCTTGTAGACTTCGTAACACAGGAATCTCAGATTGCTGGTAAGGGTGCCGCACAGTACATCCACGGTGCAGCTGAGCCTGAATATGTAACATGTAAAGGCATCAACGGCGTGCGTTACACAGTTCCACAGCGCATCAACAAGAACAACCCTGAAGAGGTTAAAATCTACTTCCGTGTTGCTAATGTTTATAGAGATAAGCGCGTTGTTGTCACTTGCAACGGGAAGGAACTTTGGAACCGCAAGAAACTCAAACTTGCTCCTGGTGAGATGGAGAATGTCTTCATCAAGCCTGAGGACCTTGCACAGATGAATGCTGGCGATGAAATCATCGTATCAATTGAGGAGGCGTAAGACATGACAACTAGAGATCTTATTTGTATTGCATGTCCACGCGGCTGTGCAATTAAAGTTACACTCGATGACAACAATGAAGTTGTAAACATCGAAGGTGCTACTTGTAAGAACGGTGAGAAGTACGCTCACGATGAGGTAACTCACCCACTCCGTAACCTCACTTCAACAGTTAAGGTTACTGGTGGAGAAGCTAATGTTGCTCCTGTTCGTACAAACGGCGACATTCCAAAGGAACTTCTCTTTGATGCAATGAAAGTCATCAACGAAGCAACAGTACAGGCTCCTGTACACGTAGGCGACATCGTTATCAAGGACATCCTCGGCACCGGCATCGACGTAATCGCAACTAATGAAATTGCATAAATAAAGCAAAAATTAAGCCCCGCCAAAACAAACGGTGGGGCTTTTCTTTTACCCAAATTAGGAAATCTTATATTTCTTATCTGTTGGATACTTGTAATCCCAAGTCTTGAAGCGGTCACTGATGTAGTTAGTGATAACTGAGAATGCAGCTGTTGCCTCTGGGATAATACCGTGGAAGAGTACGAATACATGCCACAAATGATGGCCACGGAAAATTGTTACAGGGATATCGTGTGAATGAAGATTATCAACGATACGCTCTGTATCTGACATGAGGATCTCCCAAGTACCTACTGTGAAGCACATTGGTGGGAAACCTGCATAGTCACCATATACTGGTGATACATAAGGATCATATCTATCAGCGTTTTCGCACCAGCTGTAGATATCGAAGTTCATGAGCTTGTCCTTCTTCTCCTGTGTCAAAACACCACCGTCGATGCCGAAGAGAGAGTCGCACTCATAGTTATCTTTGTAAGAATCACCTGTGCCCATCATATCTGTCCACGGAGACATACAGAATGCGCCGCGAGGCATTGTCTTGCCCTCATCACGAAGCTTGAGCATCATAGCGAGGCAGAGGTTACCACCTGCTGAGTCGCCGCCGCAAACAACGTTCTCAGCCTTGAAGCCGAGTTTGCCTGTAATCTCATCCCAAACATCGAGTGCCTGGTTGAGCTGTGTTGGATACTTAGCCTTTGGAGCTACATCGTAGTCAACATAAACAACTGTTGCTCCGCCTGCTGCGTCACTGAAGTAACGAGACTGGTATCTGTAAACCCAGTTCTGCTTTCCAAGATAAGCGCCGCCGTGAAGATAATAGATTACGTTATCGTTCTTTGCGCCTCCCTTTGGATAGTAAACTTCATACTTTGTACCATTCTTGGTCTTTGCAGTATAGTGCGCAAAATCCCTGTTTACCTTCTTAAAGATAAGCCAGTCCATGCCAGTTGAACCTGGGATACCAGACTTGGTATGCTCTGGATTCATGTTAATGACATGGCGATAGTAGAAACGTACTACCTTAGCAATTGTACTAATGCTGTCCATAATTATTTCCTCCGATTTATATGAATCTTTTTAAACCCGAAATTATGATAAGCGATATTTTTTACTAGGATATGAATAATCCCAAGTTTCAAATCTATCGCTTATGTAGTTTGTGACACATGAGAAAGCTGCTGTTGCCTCTGGGATAATGCCATGGAAAAGTGTAAATACATGCCACATTCCATTGCCACGGAACACTGTTACTGGAACCTTATTCTTGTGAAGGTTCTTAACTATTGTCTCTGTATCAGAGCGAAGCATCTCATCGCAACCTACTGTGAAACACATTGGTGGGAAGTCATGATAGTCACCATTTACTGGTGATACATAAGGATCTGCTCTGTCAGAGCCAAGGCACCAAGAATAAACATCATAGTTCATGAACTTCTCTCTAACCTTGTCGTCGAGAACACCATTCTTCTTACCAAACATAATGTCCACAGTATAGTTATCAACATATGAGTCGCCTGTTGCGAGCATGTCTGTCCAAGGTGAATAGCAGAAAGCACCGCGTGGCATTGCCTTGCCAGCATCACGGAGTTTGAGCATCATAGCGAGGCAGAGATTACCACCTGCCGAGTCGCCACCACAAACTACGTTCTCAGCCTTAAAGCCGAGCTTTCCTGTAATCTCATCCCAAACGTCGAGAGCTTGATTAAGCTGTGTTGGGTATTTAGCCTCTGGAGCAACATCATAATCAACATATACTACTGTTGCGCCACCTGCTGCCTGGCTGTAATAACGTGATTGATATCTATAAATCCAGTTCTGCTTACCGATGTAAGCACCACCGTGAAGATAGTAAACTACGTTATCATTTTTTGCACCTGACTTTGGAAGGTAAACTTCGTACTTTGTACCATTCTTAGTCTTTGCGTCATAGTGCTTGAATTCTCTGTTAGGAGTCTTCCAAAAGATCTTGTCAAGACCTGAGCAACCTGGAATAGCGGACTTAACACGTTCCGGATTAACACTTGCAAAGAGATAAAGCGCTGTACGAACAACCTTTCCCATTAAACTTACCATAATTAATCCCCCCTATTTTTTGTATTTCCGAATAGAATCGTACTGCTTTCAGTACTCTTCTTAATATCCTCAAGTGAACAGCCCTTGGCTTCAGCCAAAATCTGAAGAACAAGTGGTGAACAGAATCCACCTTGACAGCGTCCCATTCCAGGTCTACAGCGACGTTTTATAGCGTCGAGCGTGTAGACAGGAAGTGGGCTGTCGAGGGCATCCAAGATTTCACCCTTTGAAATCTCCTCACATCTGCAGACAATCTGGCCGTAGTCAGGATTCTCAGCAATGAGTTTTGCCCGCTCCTCATCTGTCATATCTTTGAGATGTGGCTTCTTAGGTCTTCGTGGATTAAACGAAGTGTTCCTCGTAACTGCCACACCATTTTTCTCTAAGTATTCAACGGCCCACTTTGCGAGGTCAAGAGCAATAGCAGGGGCAGCTGTTGCACCTGGAGACTGAACACCTGCGGCCTCCAAAATATTCTCTGTAAAGATACCAGGTCTAACCTGGAAGTCCTCCTCATAAGACGGAGAGCGTACGCCTGTGAAGTATGCTATAACATCTGATGGTTTAATACCCTCAGATACCTTCATCTCCTCACGGACGATCATATCGAAGATATCCTTCTCTGTTGAGATATCCTCCCTGTCAGGAGTCTCTGTCGCATTAGGACCGATAATCATATTCTTATCAACCGTGTGAATAACAGCGAGTCCCTTACTTGTATTCTCATGTGAGAGAGCAAACTTGACAGATTCTACCTTTGCCTTAATACCCTTCTGGGTTCCCTCAATAACAGTGATTGGCGATTTATCCATTGTCGAGTTGATAAACTTGCCAACCTTCTTATCAAGGATTATATCCGTACCCTTTCTAGGGTGAATTGTAAATGTGCGGTCCCCTGCCATATCGGCTATAACATCTGTGTACACACCTGCAGCATTTACAACTATCTTTGGATAAATAGTTCCCCTATTAGTCTCAACGGAGATTATTTTTCCGTCCTTGACCTCCATACCGACACACGCAGTATCGAGACATATCTTTGCGCCGTTTTGTACTGCGTTCTCTGCGAGTGCGATGTTGAATTTATACGGGGACATAAAGCCACCAGTTGGCATGTAGAGTGCATAGTTAGTCCAACTAGGAGCATATGGTTCAAGTTTAAGTAGTTCTTCCCTATTTATAACCTTTACACCGTCGATGTGAAGCCTGAAGGAATTGAGCCAGAGAACATAGAGAAGTATCTTCTCCCACTTCTCCTTACAGATTAAGAGATGTCCTGGTCTCTCAAATGGGAAGTCGAGTTCATCTGAGAGCTGTTCAAACATAGCGTTACCGCGATGGCAGTAGATATGCTTGCCCGACTTAGGTGAATAGTTAATACCTACATGCACAGCGCCACCATTACGAGATGACTGTCCAGATGATACATCTGGGCCCTTCTCAATTAGCATAATGTCGAGGTTATACTTTGAGAGTTCGCGCGCTGTAGCACAGCCAGTGAGGCCGCCGCCAATTATAAGGACGTCCGGTGTAGAGCCGTCATAGAGCTTATCTTTTACAGAAGGTAACTTTACCTTCTGCTCAAAGCCCTTAAGCTTTATGTCGTTGATTACGCCGTAATATTTCTTGCCCGCGGCCTTCTTGCCAGCGCGCACGATTTTATTCCAATCATCAAGTTCACCGCGGAGAACGATACAGCCTCTCTCCTCAGTGACTTCTATGCTTGGATCAACTTCATGTATTTTCTTTACTTTCTTTTCGAAAGATTTGCTCATCTTTAAGGGTCCTTTAAGTAATTAGTGTTAGATTTTTGCGATGAATTCCTTCATATATTTCTGAAGGAGTTCTTTTTCTGACTCAATCTGCCAGATACCATAACGGAGTACCCAAGCCACAAGGTCCCAAGGCTGTGACTCAACCTTCTTAATACCTGTGAGCTTTGTATATGCCTTCATATATTTGTTGAAGATGAAGACACGAATTGTTCCATAGAGGAAGAGTTCCATCTTTGAACAACCTGGGAAGAGCTCTGCATCATGGAATAACCAGTTCATCATAGCGACCTCACAGCGTGGATCGCCCTTGCAAGCTGTCATCCAGTCAATTGTCTGAGCCTCACCCGTCTCCTTGTTTATCATGATGTTGTCAGTATGGAAATCAAGGTGAATCATATTGTCAGCTGCTGGAAGATTCTGAATATACGTAATAGCCTTTGTTCTCTCATCGTCTGAGAGGAATGCAAAAGCTTCTGTTTCTTTATTGATTGTGTTTACAGCGACCTCTCTCACATCACGGAGATTAGGTGTAATCTGCTTGTGAACGAGGGCGTGTTGCTCAGCGATAATAGGGCCACCCTTGAAGAGATAAGCAGGGCTTATCTTAGTTGGAGCATCGGTGAGTGAGATGCCGTAAAGTTTTTTAAATACGAGACCATTTCTTCCGTTCACTTTGAACATGCCATAGCATTCCATTGGTGTGCATCCCTTTTCAAATGCTGTACATGTATTCTCATATTCAATCTTTAAACTCTCGTCATCGACATCCTCGTGATAGAGTTTCAAAACCTTCTCATCGCCGATATCAAAGACATCTGAAGAGCGTGCTCTAAAGAGGGTTTCTTTACCTTCAATGAGTTTCTCGAGTTCTGCGTTTGTCATTGCATACTTCCCCCATTCTTAAAGTCCGAATAATAACACTATAATTATTACACAGTAACTACTATTTTTCAATATAATGAAACCTAATAAAAAAGAGTTCATTTTATTGACCATAAATTCAAAAAGTAGTATAATTACTGGGTATATATCCACAATATATTGTGTACTAAATGTTAAGGAGGTGTAGTAATTGTTTAAGAATAGGCAGTCCAACAAATTTGTAAACATTGTTGGTATCATCCTAATTCTCATGGCTCTCGCGCTTACGTACACGAGTAAAATAATAGACGTCGACAAGATTACTGCACCGTTCGAACAAGCAGTACAGGGCACAATAATCGGCGACTGGATCGACGATGCAAAGCAACGAGAACTTGAGCGAAACCTCAGAAACAGTGAGACCCCTGCTCAGTACCTGGCACAGAATGCCGATGATTTTAAAGGTCTTTCAAAAGGTCAGCAATACTACATCAAGTACCAGAGCTTTATGGAAAAATTCGAAAGTAGGGTTTCAGAGCTACCAAACAAATTCCTTATTTGTATTTGCATATTGCTCCTATTTACAGTCAAATCTATCATCGTACTGATTCCGGCGACGATGACCTGCATGATAACAGCCCTTATCTTCCCATTCGAAATTGCGATTATAATAAACACACTCGGATATGTATTAATTTTCACAGCAAAATACCACTGGGGAAGATATATTGATGCCGGCTATATCCATCACCTTGTAAAGCATTCAAAGTTCCTATACAAGTACATTCAGGACGAAGAAAACGGCTATGCTACTGGCAATCCTCTTCTCCTATTCATTCTTCGCCTTGTACCTACTGTACCTATTAATCCAATCAGTGCTATGTATGGTCATATGGGCTACGACTACTGGAAGTTCCTTATTCTATCGATGCTCGGCGTATCTTTGAAGATTGTGTCCTTCACAGCCATCGGTAGCAACATCGACAACCCATTCTCCACAGCATTCATTATTCCTCTCATCCTCATACTTTTCGTATCTGGTTTCTCAATGATTTCACTCTCAATTATCCTTCAGAGACGTGAAAAACATGAGATTGAGAAAAAGATGAAAGAGGAAGCTAAAGAGCAAGAGAAGATTGATAAAACATAAAAAGAGTGAGCGTAAAACGCCCACTCTTTTCTCTTATTCAAATTAGATTATCTGAGACCAAATGTATCGATTACATAATCCATATCCTTGTCGCCACGACCAGAGAGGTTTACAAGGATTGAACCGTGCTTCTGCTCACGAGCAAGTTTCATAGCATAAGCTACCGCATGTGAGCTCTCAACTGCAGGGATAATACCCTCATTCTTAGAGAGTGCATAGAATGCATCGATTGCAGCATCATCGTCAATTACGTCGTACTGTACTCTGTCGATTGACTTCCAGAATGCGTGCTCAGGACCAGATGATGGGTAATCAAGACCAGATGCACATGAATATACAGGTGCAGACTCGCCGTTCTCATCTTTAAGCATAATAGAGTTGAAGCCGTGCATAACACCCTCTTCGCCGTATGTAAGTGAAGCAGCGTGATCACCGAGGTTTGTACCACGACCAAGAGGTTCTACACCGTAGATTTTAACTGGATCTGTGAGAAATCCTGAGAAAAAACCTGCAGCATTTGAGCCACCGCCTACGCAAGCAACAACTGCGTCTGGAAGTTCACCTGTCATCTCAAGGAACTGGTCGTGTGCCTCAAAGCCAACTACTGACTGGAAGTCACGAACCATCATTGGAAATGGATGTGGGCCAACTACTGAGCCGATGCAGTAAATACAATCTTTGTACTCTCTTGTATATGCTGCAAAAGCCGCATCAACAGCCTCTTTAAGAGTCTGAAGACCATCAGTAACCTCGATTACATTTGCGCCCATAATCTTCATACGAGCAACGTTTGGAGCCTGTTTCTTAATATCAACAGCGCCCATATAGATATCACACTCAAGACCGAAGTGAGCAGCTGCAGTTGCGAGTGCAACGCCGTGCTGACCAGCGCCAGTCTCAGCGATAACCTTCTTCTTACCCATGTACTTAGCAAGGAGAACCTCGCCCATACAGTGGTTGAGTTTATGCGCACCAGAGTGGTTTAAGTCCTCACGCTTAACGTAGATCTGAACGTCACCAATTGAGCGAGAGAGATTCTCACAGTATGTGATTGGTGTAGGTCTACCCTGGAAGTTCTTTCTGATTTCACGAAGTTCAGCAATGAACTTTGAGGACTTACAAATTGTAAAGTAAGCCTGTGTAATCTCATCCATAGCAGCCTTGAGCTCTGGTTCAATGTATGCGCCACCATAAGGACCAAAGAAACCGTTCTCATCTGGATACTTTTTGAAATAGTTTGTAAAATCGAATTTTTCTGCCATAATTTTTGACTCCTTTCATTTTGTTGGGAGTATAAAAAAAATCCTGTCCCAACAAGAAATGCTGGGACAGGAATAAAATCCTGCGGTGCCACCCGGCTTGCCACTTTCGTGACCACTTTTCGTACTAACATACGCAAGTTCCTATAACGTGGAACTAGTCCGTCTTCCCTACTGTGAGTTCAGGTCGCCCTCGAAAGCCCATTCAGAATTACCTACGCTGTCACGCTTCCACCGTCCGCGACTCTCTGAAAGTTTCAGTAAAACCTACTATTCTTCCTCATCGGTTTATGCAGTTATTATAGTTAAGTAAAGTGAATTTGTCAACCTTTTGTTGCAAAAAGAATTCCAAGGAAAAGCATACACTGTGAAAAGCCATTTACACACTGTGCAATCCAGTTCTTCTTTGCATCCTTATTAAACTCATCCCTCTTGTTTGTTTTCTTAACGTAGCTCATTACGCCCATACCACAGAAACCAAGGATAAAGAAGATGAGAGCTGGGATTGAAACTATAGCGTGAATTACGCCACCCCACTTGATAACATGGGTAAATGTACCAACAAGAGCGCCTATAATTACAATCATAAAGCCGCTCGCCATAAATGGAACAAAAATCTTGTTAAGAATCTTGATGTCACCCACTTTAAGACCAAGGAACAATTTCCAAAGTACTTTGCAAAGACCTGAAAGTGCGATGAGAATAGCGCCGATAAGTACTACCCAAAATGTGATGCCAGAACCAGCGAGAGCTGTTGCAATAATAATAAGGCTGAGTGAGAAAAAGATTACTGGAAGTGCATCAACAAGTGCGAGACCTACTGTAAAACCCTCGTACTCAGAGAGGTCTTCATTTTTCTTTACATCTTTATCTGCCATAAATATTTCCTCCAAAAGTTTTATGAACGAATTCATTTAACACGTCTATTTTCCTATATATCGCCCTTTTTGTCAACATATAATTGGTATCGATTAATTCTCAATTTACATATATTATGAAGATACTAAACGAAAGGAAGGGTCCCCTTGAAAGGCTATACAGAGTTTGTAGATACAGAACTATCTGATTTTAATGACCCTGCATATGACGAGGATAAGGCGATGCTCAACCGTTTCTTCGACGCAATGGAACAGCACCTTGATGAACTCGTAGAGCTCTGCAAATAGACACAAAAAAAAGACGCCCAAAAGGGCGTCTTTAATTTTGTCTTACTTTAAGAAAAGTGTGAAACTCAAAACTATGAGCAAGAGACCTGTGAAATATGTTCCACTGTTGAGTCTCAAGATTGCCTTGTTGTACTTGTCTCTAAAGTTGTGCCAAGCGATGAAATAGTCCGAAATCATAAAGAGCATTGAGCCGAAGAAGAGGAATGCAAGTTGTGTTGCGAACTGTGGATTACCCTTAACGAGACTTGATGTAGCAAAGATAAGTACGAGTGACAAACAGCCATGAGCTGATACGCTTAAGATATAAGGAACAAACGCATATACAAAAGGTGGCTTCAAGTACTTATAGAAGCCCTTCTTGTAAAGGATAATGAAGAGTCCTACGAACAAACCAATAAGTATAAGTGCCCACCAATATGAGAGGAATGGAACACCGAGCTGAGTCATGTAAGCAACGATAAATCCAGCAATGATTACATTACCTACAGCAAACACGATGCCGCCCTTTGTGAAATCCCAAAGGAGCCAAATGTCGCCCCAGTAAGAGAATGTTATACCAATGAAGAGCATGAAGTATAACGTTGAGAATCCACCGAGACGAATCATCTCGATAAGAGCATAGAACCAGAACATTGAAGCAAGAGTAATCTTGTTTATTGCTCTGCGCTTAAAGTTTCCTGATGTCTCAGAAAAGAAGTACGAAATCATAACGCAGATATAAGCCACCGCGAATATGATCGAATATGTTGGTAAAACCATAATTTTCTCCCATTATTTATACTTGTTAAAGAATTTTGCCATGTTGTCGATAGCCTTTACGGAAGGCTTATCGTCAGGGTTAAGCACTGCATATACGTGCATAAGCTTTGGATTCCAAGCGAAATCGTACTTAACCTTAATGTTGCGCTTCTTCATATACTTGTAGGTCCTCTTTGCCTGACCCTCAGCAATGACGTCTGCGATACTTGAGAAGATAATTGTTGGTGGGTAGTCATCCTTTGCGGCACGAATTACCTTATCAAAGTCAACATATTTTGCCCAAGCTTGTTTCTTCCAGTTCTTACCGAGAACGTGAGGAAGATACATTCTCATAACACCCTTAGGTTCGAGATATGGACAAGGTGATGTAAGTCCAACAGCCTTAATCTTAAGGTTTGGATTTGCTGTATCGAAAGCTTTACGAAGTCTCTCAGATACGTTGAGTGCTGGTACGAATCCTGCGAGTTGTCCACCAGCAGAGTCGCCTGTAATATAGATGCGATTCTTATTACAAGGATACTTTGAAAGTAAGTTCTTTCCGATGTAGTCAAGAGCTGCCATACAGTCCTGAATCTGCTCTTTAACTGTGACATCCGGAACAAGTCTGTAACTGATGTTGAATACTACGAAACCACGCTGTGCGAGGTGTAAGCAGTAATTCTTATTAAGTTCCTTGTCGCCGTAGAACCATCCGCCACCATGAATATCAACGATGACTGGAAGTTTTGCTGACTTCTTTGTTCCCTTTGGATAATAGATATCAAGCCTTTGAAGCTTATCACCATTCTTCACATAAGGGATGTCGAGGATCTCAGTGAGATCTGTTGGGTATTCCTGCTTTGAAAGACGGTCAGCATCCATCTTCTTATCGAAATCCCAGAACTTAACAATTAAGTTCTTTGGCAATACCATAAAAAGTCCTCCTGAGTCGGTCAAACGACCGAATTAATTACTCTTAGATTATACCAAAATTTACCTTGATATTCAACTTATATTATCATATACTTATTAACATAATTTATAGGAGTTTTAGCATATGGACGAACTATTTTTACCTGAGAGTTATCAGTCAAAGCTCTCTCTCAAAGAAACTCAAAGAGCTATCAAACTTACAAAGGATACCTTCCAAGGTAACCTTGCACGCGCTCTAAACTTAGACCGCGTTACCGCACCTGTAATAGTTAAAAGTGGTTGCGGTATCAACGACGACTTGAACGGCGTTGAACGCAAGGTTTCTTTCGACATGCTCTCCCTCGGTGGTGAAGCAGAAGTTGTACAGTCACTCGCCAAATGGAAGCGAATGGCTTTAAAGCGTTATGGCTATCAGCCAGGTGAAGGCATCTACACAGATATGTCTGCTATTCGACGTGACGACAGTTGCGACTCAACTCATAGCATCTACGTTGACCAGTGGGACTGGGAGCGCGTAATCAACGCTTCAAACCGTGAGATAGATTTCTTAAAAGGTATCGTCCGCCTTATTGTAAACGCTCTTGCAGACACCAAGGAGAAGGTAAACCTCGTTTATCCACAGCTCAACCATTTTATGGAGCGTGATGTCTTCTTTATCACAACTCAAGAACTCCTTAACCTCTACCCTGACCTCGATTCAAAAGAGCGTGAAAACGCTATAGCTAAGAAGTATAAAACTGTCTTCATTATGCAGATCGGTGACAAGCTCTCAAACGGAGAGCGTCACGATGGACGTGCTCCAGACTATGATGACTGGCAACTCAACGGTGACATCCTCGTCTGGGACGAAGTTATCGGTGCGGCTCTTGAACTCTCTTCAATGGGTATCCGTGTTGACTCAAAGTCAATGAAAGAGCAGCTTAAGAAAGCTGATGCCGAGGACAGACTTCAGTACGCATATCATCAGCAGGTAATCGACGGTACTCTCCCACTCACAATCGGTGGCGGTATCGGCCAGTCACGTATGTGCATGTACATGCTTGAAAAAGCTCACATCGGTGAGGTTCAAGTATCAGTATGGCCAGACGAGATGATTGAGACCTGCAAAGAACATGGAATCATCATGCTTTAAGGGGTGATATTATGGGAATTAAGAAACTCGCATTCGGTCTCGGTACCGGTGTTATTACTTTTACATTTGCCGCTCTCTTCGCAGTTCAAGAGATTGGCGTAGGTGTAAACCCAAAGGCTAAACCTTCAGACGGCAAAATGAAAGGTATGGAACTTGAGCGCGACCTCCTCGACAAGTACGAGGGACTCGGCAAAAAGTGGTTTGAGAGTCAACCATACCAAGAGATTTATATGACTAACAAACGCGGTCAGAAGCTCTGCGGTTACTTCCTCCCACCAAAGGATGGACAGAACACAGTCGCTTTCCTCTGCCACGGCTATAAATCAAACGCTTTCCGTAACCCAATGCTCTTTGTTGAGCACTTCCACGAGCACTATGGCTACGGCATATTTGTAATGGACCACACAGCAGTTGGCAAGAGTGAAGGTCACTTCGTAGGTTTCTCTGCTCTCGAATCAGATGACTGTATTGAATGGCTCCACTATCTCTCTAAGAATGTCGGCGACTTCCAGTACATCATCCAGGGTGTATCAATGGGTGGCGCAACAGTTTGCCAGATGGTCGGTAAAGATCTCCCTGATTCAGTCAAGTTCTGTATCGACGACTGTGGTTTCACAGGTGGCAAACAGCAGTTTGCCTACGAACTTGAGCTCAGAGGTCTTCCAGTTCATCCAATCATTGACCTTTTTGGATTTGTAAACAAGCTTAGGGCCGGTTATTCACTCAAAGAAACTGACACAATCAGCAAAGTGAGAAAAGCTAAGTGCCCAATGCTCTTCATCCACGGTGAGAAGGACGGCTTTGTCCCTCCTTTCATGGCACAGGAACTCTATGACGCCTGCCCTACTGATAAGGAACTCGTAATGATGAAAGATGCTACACACGCAGCATGTGCAATCTACGACCCTGATCTCTACTGGGAAAAGGTTGACGGTTTCATAAAAAAATACATCAAATAAAAAATAAGACTCCAGTCAAACGACTGGAGTCTTTTAATTTTAAGATTTATGCCTCTGGAAGACCTTCTTCAGCGTATGTTGCAATTGCATTGAGAGCGATGTTAATACCCTTTTCAATTGCCTCTTCGCTCACGTTGTCTACTGTGTCGAGACGTGTGTGATAGTAGCGAGCTGGAGATGGATCCATAGCTACGAAGCAAGAAGCCTTAACGCCTGCCTGCGATGCTGCAGCTGCGTCTGTTGAACCGAGAGGAATAGAACCTGTAGGTACGTCCATACCACATTCCTTAGCACCGTTAACGAGGAGTTTTGCTACCTGCTTATCGTTCTTGACTACGCCAGACATATCGCCTGTGTAAATCTCTGTATAATCGAGTTCACAAACTGTATCGAAGCCGATGTATGCTGTCTCAACATTGTCGTTTACGAACTCAGGATGAGCCTTGAAGAAAGCCTTAGCACCACGAAGACCAGCTTCCTCACCACCTGTTAGAAGTGTGATTACGTCTGTGTCCTCAAAGCGGATGTCATTGTCCTTTAAGAACTTCATAACGGATGTTGCAACCATAGAACCTGAGAGGTCGTCTGATGCACCAGGAACGTAGTTCTTGTTATCTGTAAACTTATATAGAAGACCATATGCTGGAAGGAATGCGAGCTCAGCGAGAGCAAGCTTCTTAGCAAGGTCAGGCTTTAAGAATGAAGCAGCAGTTGCACCAATTGTAGCAACGAGGCCAACAAGTGCGTATGCAGCAACGATTGTTACGCCCTTAGAACCAAGTTTATATGTATAAACCCACTCAGGAGCTGAATCTGTGTGACCAGATACGATAATTCTCTTCTTCGTCTCGCCTGAGGCCTTACGGATGCCCCAAACGTTACCAGATGTCTTCTCCTTGAAGAAAGGATCAAGGAATTCCTTGTAGAGTACGAACTCACCAACTACTGCTGAGAGAGCAGTGCCAACGAGGCCTGCTGTGGCAGCGTTTAAGATCTTCTTACCAGTGAAAGCAGCACCGAGTGAAGTTGCTGTACCAGCGATAAGGCAAGTACCTGCGAATGGTACGAAAGCCATGAATGCTTCTGGATGAACCTTGTACTCCTCACGAGTAGCTTCATCAGCGAGGCCCTTAAGAGTCTCAAGAAGATCAAGCTGAGCCTTTGTCTCACCCTCCTCACCACATGGACGAGGACCGTATGTTCCTACGAGATGAGCGATGTTGTCAACTGAGAACTTAGCGAGTTCTTTGATCTTCGCATCAGCATCTGGAACCAACTTTTTGATGTTCATAGCAATTTCTCCTTTTAAATTTCCGAAAATAATAAACCGGATTTATTATAGCATAAAAGGAATCATTGTGTTATACTAAATTGTCTTTTGAGAGGTGTATCAGACAATGAGTGAAAATATGTATGAATCTTTTGGCATCAGTCCAAAGGTAGTTGAATTATCAGATAAGATAACGGCAAGTCTAAACGATAGATTTACTGAGATTGACAAAACTGCAGAGTTCAACCAGATGAAGGTTTTGAAAGCTATGCAGGATAATAGAGTGTCCGCTGCTTGCTTCGCAGGCACAACTGGTTATGGTCATGATGACCTTGGCCGCGACACTTTGGAAAAGATCTATGCCGACGTGTTCCACACAGAGGCCGCGCTTGTTCGCGGTCAAATCACATGTGGTACACATGCGCTCGGTATCGCACTCGCTGCAAACCTTCTTCCAGGCGATGAGATCCTCTGCCCTGTCGGCAAACCATATGACACACTTGAAGAAGTAATAGGTATCCGTGACTGTCCTGGCTCACTCAAGGAATACGGTGTTACCTATGCTCAGGTAGATTTACTCCCTGACGGCACCTTTGATTATGATAGCGTTAAGAATGCCATTAATGATAAGACAAAACTTGTTGAAATCCAACGCTCTAAGGGCTATGCTATGCGCCCAACATTCTCAGTAGATCAGATTGGTGAGCTCATCAAGTTTATTAAAGAGATTAAACCAGACATCATCGCTATGGTTGACAACTGCTATGGCGAGTTTGTTGAAACTATAGAGCCTTCAGATGTAGGCGCTGACCTTGTAGTTGGTTCACTCATCAAGAATCCTGGTGGTGGACTTGCTCCTATCGGCGGATACATCTGTGGTAGAGAGGACCTTATCGAGCGCTGCGCATACAGACTTACAGCGCCTGGCATCGGCGGCGATGTCGGTGCGAGCCTCATGCTCAACACACAGCTCTATCAGGGTCTCTTCCTCTCTCCGACCGTTGTTGCCGGCGCCATCAAGGGCGCTATCTTCGCAGCAGCGCTCTATGAGAAATTAGGTTTCAATGTTGTTCCTAAGTCAACTGAGAGTAGACACGACATCATCCAGTCAATTGAACTTGGCTCAAAGGAGCGTATGGTGGCATTCTGCAGAGGCATCCAGTTTGCAGCTCCTGTAGACAGTTATGTCACACCAATCCCTTCTCCTCTTCCAGGTTATAACGACGACGTAATCATGGCAGCTGGCGCCTTCGTACAGGGCTCTTCAATTGAGCTCTCTGCAGACGGCCCAATCCGTCCACCATACGCCGTATACTTCCAGGGAGGTCTCACCTTCTCACACATCAAACTCGGTATTATGAAGTCCCTTCAGGAACTTCTCAATGATAATTTAGTAGAACTATAAGGAAAAACTATGTGGTTCATCTTTGCTCTTACAACCTTTTTTGCCTGGGGTGCAGCAGACCTCTTCTACAAAAAAGGAAATGATAATAGTGAAAAATACACCCATCTTAAGACCTCCATCATTGTCGGTCTTGTGATGGGTGCAACTGCTATAATCACTATGATTTCAAAGGGTATTGATTTTGACCCAAAGAACCTCCTAATCTATCTCCCAGTATCTTTGATGTACATTCTTTCAATGACAGTGGGATATTTCGGGCTTAGATACCTTGAGCTCTCAGTCTCAAGTCCAGTTCAAAACGCCTCGGGTGCCGTCTCCTGCCTACTTCTCATCCTAGTATTACACAGGCTACCAGACGCAATAAGCCTCGTAGCAGTGGCACTAATCACTTTAGGCGTAATTCTCCTCGGTATCTTTGAAAAGGATAAGGAGAGCAAAAAAGAAAAAGGCATAGTTGCCTTTTTCATTCCAATTTTCTACTGTATAATCGATTCCCTCGGTACTTTCTTCGATGGTTACTACCTCGATGATATAAACACAACTCCACTCATCGGAGTCACTGAGGACAACTTTGAGAATGTCGCAAACATCTCATATCAGTTGACCTTCCTCATCGTAGCAGTGCTCTTGATGATTTTCCTCATTATTAAGAAAGAACCAATCAAACCAGCGAAGCAGAAAAACCGTTTTCTTGCCGCAACATTCGAGACAGCGGGCCAGCTGACCTACGTCTATGCCCTGTCGGGCAAAGCTATAATAGCAGCCCCACTCATTGCCTCATACTGCGTATGTTCAGTGGTACTAGCACGTATCTTCCTTAAAGAGAAGTTACCGAAAGAACAGTACATATCTGTTGGACTTGTGTTCATAGGAATCCTGATTCTCGGAATATTAGAAGCATAAAAAAGCAGCTCAAACGAGCTGCTTTTATTTTTATTCTCTTGTCTTGCCGAGGTAAGCTTCCTGAATAGTCTCATCATCGAGAAGGTCAAGACCCTCACCCTCTGTCTTAATTGTACCTGTCTCAAGTACATAAGCCCAGTCAGCATTCTGAAGAGCCATAAATGCGTTCTGCTCAATAAGAAGAACTGTAATACCTGCCTTGTTAATTGTGCGGATAATCTCGAAAATATCCTTAACAACGATTGGAGCAAGGCCTAAAGATGGCTCGTCCATCATGATGAGTTCAGGCTTACTCATTAACGCCCTACCTACAGCGAGCATCTGCTGCTCACCACCTGAGAGTGTACCAGCAAGCTGCCACTCACGCTCTTTAAGACGTGGGAAGAGGCTGTATACATACTCAAAGTCCTCTGTGAGGTCATCCTTACGGAGATATGCGCCCATCTTAAGATTTTCCTTAACTGTGAGGTTAGGGAAAACTCTACGTCCCTCAGGAACGAGCACGATACCTGCCTTTACGATCTTATCTGGTGAGAGACCGATAAGTTCCTGACCCTTGAATTTGATAGAACCAGACTGTGGCTTTACAAGGCCAGCAATTGATTTAAGAGTTGTAGACTTACCAGCGCCATTTGAGCCGATAAGAGTAACGATTTTACCCTCGTGAACGTCAAGGGAAATTCCCTTAACTGCTTCGATACCACCGTATGAAACGCGAAGGTCTTTAATTTCAAGTATAGATTCACTCATAATTATTAACCTCCGAGATATGCATCAATAACCTTAGGATTCTTCTGAATTTCCTTTGGAAGTCCATGGGCAATCTCTTTACCGAATTCGATAACATAGATACGGTCAGAGATATCCATTACAAGGTTCATGTGGTGTTCGATAAGGAAGATTGTGATGTTGTAATCATCACGAATCTGACGAATGAAAGCTGTGAGTTCCTCTGTCTCCTGTGGGTTCATACCAGCAGCAGGCTCATCGAGGAGCAAGAGCTTTGGCTCAGCAGCAAGTGCACGAGCGATTTCAAGTCTTCTCTGAAGACCATAAGGAAGGCTTGTTGCAAGCTCATCCTTGTATTTATCAAGACCCTGCTGTTTGAGAAGTTCGAGAGTCTCTCTACGCATTCTCTCCTCTTCCTTCTTATTTGTACGGAAGGTAGCTGAGAATACGTTCTGCTTAGCATTCATATGCTTTGCAAGAAGTACGTTCTCAAATACTGTCATTGATTTCCAAAGACGAATATTCTGGAAAGTACGAGCAATACCGAGTTTTGTGATTTCATCTGGTGTCTGAGAGATTACTTCACCCAAATACATATCGCCATTCTGTCCAAGGTAACCCTTCTTCATTTTGCCCTGTGGATGATTGCGAACGATTGGCTTTCCATAAAACTCTACGAGGCCATTAGTTGGCTCATATACACCAGTTACACAGTTGAAGGCTGTTGTCTTACCAGCACCGTTAGGTCCGATAAGGGATACGATTTCGCCCTCATTGATATCCATTGAGAAGTTATCTACTGCAACAACGCCGCCAAACTGCATTGTTACGTTTTCAAGATGAAGAACGTTATTACTCATCAGCCTTCACCTTCTTTCTTCTCTTTTTATTGAACAGATCCGAGAGTTCCTTGTCGCCCATCATACCAGTTCTGAAGAAGAGAACGATAATCATGATAACAACAGAGAATACTACCATACGGAAGCCGTTCTTGAAGAGTGGCAACTGGTTGCCATTGATATACTGAGTATTGTCGAGGAATCGGAGCCACCACTCTGAGCAAGCAATGTAGAGGAATGAAGCAATACAGCTGCCTGAGATAGAACCGATACCACCAATAACAACAATGAGGAAGATCTCATATGTCATTGCTGAAGTAAATGTCTTTGCCTGAACTGTAGACGCAAACATTGCGAAGAGTGCGCCACCAACACCAGCGAAGAATGAGCTGATGATGAAAGACATCATCTTATGCTTTGCAAGGTTAATACCCATTGCCTCTGCAGCAACTTCGTCATCACGAATAGCTTTGAAAGCACGTCCGTATGATGAGTTGATGAGAAGGATGATAATGAGAATGCAGATACCTGCAAAGAGAATAGGAATGAAGGATGAAAGTCTAAGGACTGTAATACCCTGTGCATTCTTAATGTTGAAATCTGCAAATGTTGGATAACCACGAAGTGCATTAGCACCGTTTGTTACCTTACCAAGTTTATCCCACTGGAAAATAGCACGGAGAATCTCAGCAAAGCCGAGTGTTGCAATTGCAAGGTAGTCTGACTTCAGTCTCAAAACTGGGAGACCGATAAGATAAGCTACAATCGCAGCAACAACACCACCGACGAGCATTGCAATAAGAACGCCTAAGATCATGCTGATAAATCCAGCTACACCTGAGTCACCAATAATTCCCTCAAAGAATGAAACTGTTGAGAAATGGAATCCTGCACCACCGAAAAGGTAGTAGATTGAATCTCTAACATCAGTAGGAATTGTAAGGATGGCATAGGTATAAGCACCGAGGAGCATAAAGCCTGCCTGTCCAAGTGAGAATAGACCTGTGAAACCATTAAGAAGGTTCATAGTTACAGCAACAAGTGAGTACACTGCTGCTTTTCTTATTACGGTAAAGAGAAGTGAGTTTGGATTGATTGTGTTCTCAAGAACGATAGTCAAAATACAAACTACGAGGACAATCATAAGTGTGATGATAGCACCACGACTCATGCCTTTCTTTTCATTAAGCATATTATCCTCCTCCCTTAAACCTTATCCGTTGTCTTTTCGCCAAAAATACCAGTTGGCTTAACAACAAGGATTATGATGAGGAGCGCAAATGTGAAGGCATCAGAGAAGATAGCATAATCTGTACCTTTGATAAGTGTCTCACAAATACCGATAATGAAAGCACCGATAACAGCGCCAGGGATTGAACCGATACCACCGAATACTGCAGCAACGAAAGCCTTAAGACCAGGCATAGCACCTGACATAGGAACAACTGTTGGGTAGTTTGTGAAGTAGAGCACACTACCAACTGCTGCAAGGAAGGAACCGATGATGAAGGTCACTGAAATTACAGTATTAATTTTTACGCCCATAAGTTGGCTTGTTTCAAAGTCCTTAGATACAGCTCTCATTGCGATACCTATCTTTGTCTTGTCGATGAGCAATGTGAGAATAAGAACAAGTGCAATTACAAGGAAAGGTGTAACAACAGTTACAACGTGTGTACGAGCACCAAAGATTGTAATTGTCTTTGAGATCCAAGGAATACGTGGGTAGGTCTTTGGCTGACCACCTGTTATATAAAGTGCCAGGTTCTGAAGAAGATAGCTGACACCAATAGCCGAAATCATAACTGACATTCTAGGAGCTGATCGAAGTGGCTTATAAGCAGCACGCTCGATAAGAAAACCAAGAAGTACAGTGAAAATAATCATGGCTGGGATAGAAATATAAAGTGGCATGGATGCTGACATGTAAACCATGAGTACACCAGCAATCATGAAAACATCGCCATGTGCAAAGTTGATAAGTCTAAGTATGCCGTAAACCATAGTATAGCCTATGGCGATAAGTGCATACTGCCCGCCGAGGGAGATACCCGAAAGTATCTGAGATACAGCGAATTCCATAAATTCACCTCAATTTACGAAGAAGGGTTTTAATAACATAAAGTCGAAGGGGAGTTTTCACTCCCCTTCGAAATAAGGAAAAGCTAAATTATTTTGCTTTCTGCATTGTCTCGAATGCCCATGCACCAGCAGCTGTGTCAGCTGTCTTGATGTAAGCTGTGTCACGCTTAGCGTCACCGATCTCATCAAATGCGATGTCACCAGATACACCCTTATATGTAACTGATGGAAGAGCAGCCTTGATAGCTTCTGGAGATGTTGAACCAGCAGCCTTGATAGCCTCAAGTGCTACGAAGTAAGCATCATAACCCATTGCTGTTACAGCAGAGATTGTATCGTCGCCGCCGTTTGTTGTCTTAGCGTCTGCATTAGCATTGATGTACTCTTTGATACCAGCATCGAATTCAGCGTTACCACCTTCAGCATAGAATGTTGAAACGTAGAGTTTAACATCTGTGCCCTTAGCAGCTGCGAGAACCATGTTATCATCAAGTGTGTCAGAACCGAGGATTGGGAAGTCAACCTTCTGAGCAGCAGCCTGAGCAATAATCTGTGTTGAATATGCAATAGATACTGGGCAGAAGAATACGTCACAACCTTCTGACTTAGCCTTGTTGATATAAGATGTGAAGTCAGAGTTGTTTGTTGGGAAAGAGTCAGCGATTACTTTGCCGCCTGCAGCCTCGAAAGCCTCTGTGAAGAAGCTGATGAGACCCTGGTCATACTCATTACCAAGTTCGCCGAGGCAGTAAGCCTTCTTAGCGCCGAACTTATCAGTTGCGAAGTTAGCAAGTACTGTGCCCTGGAATGGATCAAGGAAGCAGATACGGAAGTAGTGATCGTTACCAGCTGTTACGTTAGGGTTTGTGCATGTGATACCGAGTGCAGCAACACCTGCGTTCTTAAATGTCTCAGAAGCAGCGATTGAAACGCCTGAGCCATAAGAGCCAAGAACGATAGCAACGTTCTTACCAACGAGCTCAGCAGCAGCTGCTGGAGCCTTAGCCTGGTCAGAACCGTTATCAGCGTAAACGAGTTCTACTTTGTAAGTTTCACCATTGATGTCAACAGTAGGAACCTGAGAGTTAGCATACTGAACACCAAGTGTCTCCTTCTTTCCGCCTGCGCCTGAGTCGCCTGAAGCTGGCTCAAATACGCCAATACGGATTACCTTTTCATCATTAGCTTTTGCGCCACCTGAGCATGCTGTGAAGCAGCATACGATCATGAGGAATGCAAGAGCGAGTGCAAAAATTCTCTTCATTTTAAAAACTCCTTTTAAAATAATTAATTACATTTTTAGTTGCCTAAAAACAATGACTTGTAGATTATACATAATTTGGCAATTTAAATCAATAAAAAAAATACCCCTGAGAACAAGTCTCAGGGGCTTTTTTACGTATTGCACATATATTGCACATATAATGAATAATTATTTTAGTTCATTCTCCAAATTATCTTTAAACTTTAGCAAATAAGCCTTAATCTTATTCATCTCAGCAATATACTTCTCCGCGTCTCTTTGAAGCCATGGATCTGGTACTGCTCTGTACTCGCCTATTGCAACCTCAGATAAAGTCTTAAACTTCTTGCGCCACTTAGGATTCAATATCATATACTTATGGGATTTTGTCATGCCGACAATAATGTCGGCCTCATCAAATAGTTTCCTGTCGTCGGCACGGTACATAAAGCCGGGACGATGGAGTTCGACCTGGTCCTTGTCGAAGCCTTCTCTGACGAGCGCTTCGACAGTGAGTGGGTCGATACTCGTGCCCGGCGTCATAACTGCCGACGAGCGTGTAACTTCAACTTTATCTTTTAAGATTTCACTCTCATTTACGAGTTTTCTAAACATCATCTCGCAGTATGGGCTGCGACACATATTCTGAGAACAAACAAATAAAACTTTCATTATTTTTCCTTATGCATTGAGGGCTCTAAAAGCCTTCTTATTATTTGGATAGAGAGACTTGAATACTTCAAAGTTCTTATCATATACAGCCTTGTTAGCTGGGTTTGGTTCAAATGTCTTAGCTGCAGGGATGAACTCCTTAACAGCCTCGAGATTTGGAATAGCGCCGATGCCTACACCGATAACAGCTGCAGCACCTACTGCACCTACGTTCTGTGGGCTATCAACAGTCTCAACTTTCTTCTGAAGAACGTCTGAGAGAATCTGGCAAGTAACATCAGAGAGAGCACCGCCACCTACGAAACGTACAGTGTCAGATACCTGAACCTTCTTTGCCTCCTGCTCATACATCCAACGGTTCTGGAAGCATACGCCCTCAACTACTGCACGGATGAGGTCACGCTTACCAGTCTCAAGGTTGATATTGAAGAACATACCAGCGGCATTAGGATCCTCAAATGGACAACGGTTGCCGTGGAGCCAAGGTGTGAAGATTACACCCTCAGAACCTGCAGGTGTCTCATTCATAACCTTTGAGAGATAGTCGTAGAGGCTTGTATAAGCTTCTTCGAAGTTCTCTGGGGACTCAGTAACATCCTTCTTCTCAAGGTAGATGTCAATCTCATCAAGAGCCAAGTGATTCTTAACCCACTCAAGGCACTTACCTGATGTCTCGTGCTCTGCGAAGTAGTTAAATTTGCCCTCTTGAGCACCAACAATAGCTGCAATCATAGCACCAGTATCAACTGTCTGCTTCTCAACTACTGTGCCTACCCAACCGGATGTACCTGAGTAGATATGTGTATCACCTGGAAGTACTGCACCTGCACCAACACCGATGAGTGAAGCGTCTCCGCCACCACCGAATACAGGAATACCAGGTACAAGACCGAGGTCAGCAGCTGCTGCCTCTGTGAGGCCACCAACTACATCTGTTGATTTAACTATATCAGCGAGATGGTCAGGGTTTACGCCCACCATCTTACATACGAATTTGCTCCAGCCCTCATGACCCTTACGTGTGTCATAGAGGAGCTGACCAAATGCTGAGTCAGGAGTCATGATAATCTTGCCAGTCATCTTAGCAATGATTGATTCCTTAACGTCAACAACCTTGTAGATCTTCTCAAAGTTCTCTGGCTCATGAGCCTCAATCCACTTGTACTTCCAGATTGGGTCCTTAACTGAGCAAGAAACAGCACCTGTTAAGTAGAGGTATGGAAGAAGTTTGAAGATATTTGCACCAGCGATCTGAATACCGTTTGCAATACCCTTCTTAATCTCTTCTTTCGCGCGCTGGTCCATATAGGACATTGGACGACGAATTACGTTGCAGTCCTTATCGAGGCATACAAGTCCCTGCATCTGTGAGCAGAAAGAGATACCCTCGATATCCTTTGGAGATATTTTGAGTTTCTTAACTTCCTTAGAATCAAAGATTTCCTTTGTGGTTTCGGACATTGCCTCCCACCACTCGTCAAAGTCCTGCTCTGCGCCACCATCTTCAAGGATATAGAGTCCGTATCCATGAGATGCTGCAGCCTTGAGAACGATTGTCTTGTCGATCTCAAAGAGACAGGTCTTAACGCCTGTTGTGCCTATATCATAGGCAATAACGTACTTTCCCATAAGTGTTTCCCCTTTTATATCACAAAAACTATTTACCAAATTTCTTAACGTCGGCATGTTCAAATGTAAATGCCGCCTCTAGGAACTTTAAGAGCTCAGAGACCATTCTCTCATCGTTGTCAAAGATATCCTCACCACAAAATAATTTTAAGCGTTCTCTATAATAATCGCAAGTGTAAGAGAACTGTAAAGTCATAAGAAGTGTATCAAAGAAAAATGCGAACATGGCACAGTCACAGTCGGAGCGAATGTCGCCATTTTTCTGTGCAGCAAGTATAAACTCGTTGTAAGTCGTGGCGGAGATACCCTCAACCTTTTTCGCGAGTTCTGCAGCGCCCTCAATTTCAGACACTTTTGTTATCTCATTGTAGAGCTTAACATACTTGGAATCAGCACCCGAAGTTGCCTGGATGGCACGGATGAGTTTCTCAACTCTAACAAGAATTTTATCGTTAGAATTTACTACACCTTCAATGATATCCTCGAGGGTTCTCATAGCCTCCTCAACACAAGTGAAGAAGTAGTCCTCCTTGGTGTCAAAATACTTATAAAGAAGGCCAACTGAAACACCAGCCTTCTTTGCAATTACGTTGATATTTGCCTTTTCCAGTCCCAGCTTAGAGAACTCGTTGATGCCAGCAGTGAGCACCGCTATCCTGTACTTCTCACTCGCCCTGTCAAAGGCCTCTTTATGATAAACCTTGTCCATAATCTTCCTCATTCCGTGAGCGATTGCTCACTATAACTAAATAATATCAACTATTTTTGTAAAATTCAACACCATCTTGACCCTTTATTTTTAATCATATAAGTGGTATACTTTTATTGTAAAACTGTGAGCAGTCGCTCACGCTGCCTACTAATTTCAAATTTGGAGGGTTAAATTATGACAAATTGTGGTATCTCCGTATATCCAGACGCTAAAGCCATCAATGATGAACTTAACGCCCTTATTAAGAAGCCTGTTTACTCTATCAACAGAACAGCTCTTAAGAACTACGAAGAAGAATACTTCGAGAAGAAGTGCCAGAAATCAAAGACAATGATCGAAGAGGCTAGAAACTACATCCCTGGTGGTGTACAGCACAACCTCGCATTCAACCACCCATTCCCTATCGTAATGACAAAGGCTGAAGGTGCTTACCTCTATGATATCGACGGTAACAAGTACTATGACCTTCTCCAGGCTGGTGGTCCAACAATCCTCGGCTCAAACGACCCAGTTGTTCGTGAAGCTGTTATTGACCTTCTCAATACATGCGGTCCTTCAACAGGTCTTTTCCATGAATATGAGATGAAACTCGCTAAGAAGATCTCTGAGTGTGTTCCATCAGTTGAGATGTTCCGTATGCTCGGTTCAGGTACTGAGGCTTGCATGTGCGCAGAGCGTGTTGCACGTCTTGCTACAGGCCACAAGAACATCCTTAAGATGGGCGGCGCTTATCACGGCTGGTCAGACATGATTGCTTGGGATATGCGTGTTCCAGGAACAATGAACCTTCAGTCAAAGGGTATCCCAATGTACGCATTCAAGCATACACAGGGCTTCTTCCCTGGCGACCTTGAGGATCTTGAAAGAAAGCTCAAGATGAATGAGCTCAACGGCGGTACAGCTGGTGTATTCATCGAGCCAATCGGCCCAGAGTCAGCTACTCGTCCTGTAACTAAGGAATTCGTTAAGGGCGTTGAGACTCTCTGCCACAAGTACGGTGCACTTCTCATCTGTGATGAGGTTGTATCTGGTTTCCGTATCGGTCTCTCTGGTGCTCAGGGTTACTACGGCATCGACCCAGACCTCACAATCTTCGGTAAGATTATCGCTGGTGGTTATCCAGGCGCAGGCGGAATCGGTGGTCATAAGGATGTTATGAAACACCTCGGCGCTGGCCTTGATGCATCAGGTAAGAAAGTTAAGAAGGCTATGTGCGGTGGTACAATGGCTGCCACTCCAATCTCATGCGTTGCTGGTTACACAGCAATCTGCGAAATTGAGAAGAGAAATGCTTGTAAGGTAGCTGGTGAGATGGGTGACCGCCTCACAAAGGGTATCCAGGACAGCATTAAGAAGTACAACCTTCCATTCGTAGCATTCAACGTAGGTTCTGTTTGTCACCTCGACACAGTTGGTACAATGCAATTCGCTATCGACCTCAAGAAAGCTTGGGAAATCCCTGGCATCCTTGATCAAACAGGTATCCGTCAGGTTGAGATGCAGAACATGGGTGCAGCTTACATGGCAGAAGGCCTAGTAACACTCGCAGGCTCACGTCTCTACACATCAGCTGCTTATACACCAAAGATGATTGATGACTGTATCGCACGTTTCGACAAGGTTCTTTCACAGTGCGAACTCATCCCAACAGCTAAGAAAAAGTAAGAGGTAAGACTCATGGCATATGAAATTAATGAGGCAAGAGAGCTTGTTGTTGAAACAGGTAAAAAACTTGTTGAGACAGGCCTCATCGCCAGAACTTGGGGTAATGTTTCAGCACGTATTTCAGACACTCAGTTTGTAATCACTCCAAGTGGTCGTGCATATGAGACATTAAAACCTGAAGAACTCGTAGTAGTTAATATCGCTGACTGCGAATATGAGGGTGACATCAAACCTTCATCAGAGAAGGGTGTTCACGCTGACGCTTATAGACTTCGTCCAGACGTAAACTTCGTTATCCACACACATCAGGTTAACGCATCTGCCCTCTCTCCTACTGGCCGTGCTGTGGCTGGTGTTCCTGTTGCCGAGTACGGTATGCCTTCAACAGATGGGCTTCGCAAGGCTGTTGCAGCCACTGTCGAGGCAAATCCTGAAGCTAAAGCTATCATTATGAAGCACCACGGTGCGCTTTGCCTCGGCGCTGACCTTGACGAAGCCTTCAAAGTTGTTGAAGACCTTGAGAAAACATGTGGAAAAGAACTTTCCCGTGTTGTTAAGTTGACTTCAGGACTTATCGGTGCAAGATATCTCTATAAGGCATTTGAAAATCGTTTTGCAACACCTTGTGCTGAGCTCACAGATCTCGGTAGCAGCAAGAAACTCACCGACAAGACTTTTAAGCTCACAATGAAAGATGGCAAAACTTATGAGTGCAACATCGACTCTGGCTGCCCATACATCGGCATTGGCCCACGTGTAGCTCAGATTCACGCTGCAATCTACAGAAACGCTGATGTTAAGTTCATCGACCAGTATGCCGAGAAGGACGTTCTCGCCCTCTCAAAGGCAGGTTGCAATATGGTTCCACATCTCGATGACTTCGCTCAGATTGCTGGTATTGATGTAAAGTGTAAGAACTGGGAAAAGACAAGCTACAGAACAGACGCTATTGAAATCGGTAAGGCTTCAAAGGGTCGCAATGCAGTTCTTGTCAAAGGCCAGGGCGCTCTCTGCTTCGGCAACACCCTCTTTGACCTTGAAGGTGTAAAGAAGGTTCTTGAGAAGGAGTGCAAAGCTGAGATGTACTGCAAACTCACAGTTTCAGAATCTCCACTCCCAATCGCTGACCGTGCTATCATGAGAGTTATCTACATACTCAAATATTCAAAGCAGGCATAAAGTAAAAAAATTAAGGCTCCCAAAGCTGGGAGCCTTATTTTTTATTTATTTATAAACTTTCCAATGAAGTTAAATGCTGTTGAAACAAGTCCATCAACTGTGCTGTTGCCAGTGTTTGTAAGAACTGACTTACCAGCTTTTACAATTGGGATGAGAACATCATCAACCGTAATTGTAGAGGACTGCGTAGTCTCCTGAGCTGGAACAGAGTTTGACTGTGTCGTTGTCTCAGTCTCTGGAGCATTAACTGTTTCAATGATATTCTTTACCATCTGAACAGCCTGTGAAGTCTTTGATGAACCAATTGTCTCAGAGCCTGGAACGAGGTTATCAGAGAGCCACATAACACGCTTAGTTGTAAACTCTCTCATGTTATCAACATAATCACGCCATGTATTTGTCATCTTGTAGTTGAGCTGGTATTTACCAGTTCCAAGACCGATATCACCGAAGTAATAATAAACACCGAGGTGATGAAGTCCCCAGATGTCAGCATCCATGTTGGCAGATGCCTCGATGAGGTTAGCCTGCTTATCAACGTTTGCTGTGATGCCCTCGAAAGCAGATTTATTCTCATTATAGATCTTAGCGATGTTGTCACGGAAAGACTTATGCTTACCAAGTTCCTGAAGAAGGCTGCAAGGCTGTCCATTTGAACCAATCACACTGATGCCATCAATATACCAGCACTCAGCTGTTACCTGTGTAGGAAGATCAACACCTGAGAAGAACTTGTACATTGATCTACCCATATATGTATCCATATCCCAAGCTGGGCCAGCAATAATCTTGTCGTTCTCTGTAAGACCGTCACGGTGCATAAGGATACTACCCGCAAATGCATCATATGTCTTACCTACTTCGTACATCAAATACATCTTTGACCAAGAGTCGAGGTCGAAGTACTTCTGATAATCCTCAGAATCATAATCAAGAACTGCAGCCCATGCCTCATTTACATATACAGCGATTGATTCATTAGTAACACCAGCGAGAGCTGCATCATCACCGATGTCCTTAATGGTCATACGGTTGTAGTATCCATCAAAGAGACCAGTACCACTTACTGAGTCGCCAAGTTCATACATACCATTAAGTTTGAACTGTGGGTCGCCACCCTCTGGCTCCTTGTAGTTGTCATTCTCAAGAGAATATCCACCCTTAGGACTCTGATAATCATTCTTTGGAGTCATAAGGTAGTTGCCGAGGTACTCACCGTTCATATAGAGATCAATATACTCTGCCTCAAGACCAATACCAAGCACATTTGCAAGGTCAAGGCCAACCTTATTTCTAAGGAGTGAGTTGTCCATGAAGTTTGCAAGGAGTGACCATTTCTTAGTCTTACCTGCGCCCTTGATGAGTTCAGCTTTCTTATTGAGAGTGATATTGTAAGGCTTCTTAGCGAGACTCCAAGTTGAGTTACCTCTACCCTTCATACTCATATCAGCATATTCAGTACCATTAAAAACGACAGAACCGTAGCACTTTGTCTCATGATCAGGGTCAGCATTCATATCAGCGATAGTACCCTTTGATTCATCAAGGTTTAAGAACATTGCCTTAACGTCCTTTGAACCCTGGAGAGTCTTAATTGTAACTTCAGTGTCAGATATTGTATAAGTCTGACTCTCGCCTGGTGCTGGAATACTTGCACTACCGTCGTCCCACTTAAGTGTAAGTTTGCTTGCATCAGCGCTACCAGGAAGATAAATAGTACCACTATTTGTCTCCTCACTGATTTTAACGACGAGGTCTCCCTCAAGACCTGCCTTCTTGTCCTTCCCAACAGTGATGTCCATATCGTAAACACTAACTGGAATCTTATCATGAAGAAGACCAGGAATGAGGTCCTTCAAAATACCACCAAATGTGGAGAGGGATTCCTTCACTGTGCCACCCACATCTGTTGTCTTAACACCAAAGATATTCTTTATGTCCTGTAAAGAAAACTTTGCTGCTGCTCCCATTGTAAGAACTGGGATCATTGTAGCAACGATACAGATTGCAAGGAAGAATGAGATGATTCTTCTTTTCATATTGTTCTCCTCAAAATATTGTCCTATGTTATAAAGCAATTATTAACACAACGTGTCTATATTAACATATTTCTAATATTAAATATATTAATCAAACACATAAAAAAAGGCCCCCTGTTGGGAGCCTTTTTATATACTTTAACTATTAGTAATCGAGACCCTTTTCATCAAAGAGGAATGCAGCATTGAGGAGTGTATTTACACCAGCTGCGATTGTCTTCTTATCGAGGTTATCAGCTGTATCAAGACGTGTGTGATAATAACGTGCTGGAGTTGGATCCATAGCAGCAAGACAGCAAGCCTTCATACCACCCTGTGCGAGTGCTGCCGCATCTGATGAACCAAAGAATACGTTAGCATATGGAAGGTTAAGGCCAGCGATGTTAGAAGCTTCCTTAACAAGGCCAGCAACCTTAGGGTCAAGTTTAACTGTACCAGTCATATCCTTGTTATAGATACCCATGTCGTCAAAGTCACGGAGTGTATCTGTGCAGATAGCAATTGTCTCAACACCTGAATCAGCATACTCTTTAGCATGAGCCTTAGCAAAGGCCTTAGCACCACGAAGACCAGCTTCCTCTGAAGACATAGAGATTGAGATTACCTCTGTGTTTTCGAAGCGGATGTCGTTGTCAACAAGGTACTGCATAACAGCCATTGATGCGAATACACCAGAGAGGTTGTCGTTAGCACCATCAACGCAGATGCCCCAGTTCATGAAGAAGAGAACAAGGATCATTACTGGGATTGAGAGGATTGAGAAGATCTTAGCGATTACAACAAACCAACCAGCTGCAAGTCCGAAAGCAGCAAGAAGGATTATGATGAAATCAGCTACGAGACATACGATTGATGTAGCGATAACTGCTGTGAGGCAACGACCGCCACCGAGGTATGTGTATCTCCACTCCCAAGCTGAGTCAACGTGACCTGAGAAGATGATTCTTCTCTTTGTCTCGCCAGCAGCCTTACGTGTGCAGATAACGTTCTTAGCATCTTTTGCTGGGAAAAGAGGATCAAGGAACTGCTTGTAGAAAAGGAATTCGCCAATGATACAAGCAACGGAGATAATTGTAAGAATAAGAGCTACAATTACGAGTGCCTTACTTGGTGCTACAAAGAAGTTGATGATGAGAAGGATTGCAGCGATAAGCATGCAGATACCATCGATGAGTACCCAACCCATGAATGCCTTTGGATGAAGTGTGAAACCTTCAGTTCTAACTTCATCAGCTGTGCCAGTCATATGCTCAATAACATAATCCTGAGCCTTGTGTTCCTGAGGATAGCCAGATGGACGTCCGCCGCCAGCAACCTCAATTGTTTTACCGATTTGAGTAGCTACGTAGTCAGCATATTTTTCGAGCTGCTCGTCGTAATTCTTAACGCTGTCTTTTGCAAGCATTATAAATTACCTCCCCTTTAAATAATACACATAGCATTATAAACTTAAAAGGCTGGCTTTTCAACACGAAAAGCCAGCCCTTGTTCAGTTAATTAAAAATTACTGCTTAGCACCTTCATCAAACTTATCAAGTACGCGAACTGATACTGCGAAGCAATCGCCAAGACCCTTAAGGTCCATGTTGTCGTAAGAGTCACGACGTGTATGATAGTAAGATTCAAGCTTGTGATTAAGACCAGTAATACCTGTTGAACGGAAACCGCCCTGTGCAAATGCTGCGTTATCTGTAGCACCGCCAAGTGGTGGAACCATACCAGCCTTACAACCAATGTTAAGCTCAGCTGCAGCTTCCATGAAGAGGTCAGAAACGTCCTTGTCAGCCTTTACTGTAGCATTGAGGTCACGATAGTTAGTAAGGAGATACTTAGGATCGTGAATTGTGTCGTAAGAATAGATGAATGTAGGTACATCCTGGAATTCGCCCTTATGAGCTTCACACCAAGCCTTAGCACCACGAAGACCAGCTTCTTCAGAACCAGAAAGGATAACACCAACTTCTGTGTTCTCAAGCTCAATGCCCTGCTCCTTCATGTACTTAAGGATAGCGATACCCATGTAGCAACCAGAAAGGTTATCGTTAGCACCGTCTACGATACGGTTGCGGTTCCACATAAAGAACATGTAGATCCAGAATGGGAAGAATAAGAAGAACCACTTACCTGTTGTTACAAGACCTTCTGTAAGGCCGTTGCAAAGTGCCATAATAGCAAGTACAAGGTAACCGATTACGCCTGCTGCTGCTACGATGATAAGACCTTCGAAAAGAACGCCACCACCGAGGTAGTTTGCTGGCCACTCCCAAGCTGCGTCTGGATGACCGTTGAAGAAAATTCTTCTCTTAACTTCGCCCTTGCATGACTTAATAGCTGTTACGTTAGTACCAGTCTTCTCTGGGAAGATAAAGTCTACAACCTTCTTGTACATACCGAACTCAAGAAGTGCAAGTAAGAGTGCTAAGATAATAAAGATGATTGTTAAAATCTGGATATCCTGGAAGAAGCAGATAACTGCAAGGAATGCGAGTGTGAATGTGATGTGGATCCAACCATAGAAAGCACCTGGGTTCTCTTTGAAAGATTCAACCTCAACCTTTTCACAGCCGTAGCCCTTCATCTGCTCAGCCATGTACTCACATGCGATACGCTCACCGTCAGAACCTGGGTCACGCTTTGGCATGTCTTTGCAGATATGTGTGATTTCATCAACCATAAACTGTGCTGCTTCATCTTTTTTAGCGATGATAGCATCAAACTTCTCGCTCATTTCATTAACCTCCTCTATCAATAAAATTCCGAAATGAACACGTAAATATTTTAACAAAAAAATATCCGGGTGTAAAGAACACCCGGATAAAATCTTATAAATATTAATACTTATTACATATCAAGGTATGAGTCTGAATAG
>R26__coassemble_129_pt1 | contig 50931 bp, 51 predicted proteins | sample R26__metabat2_low_PE_056 | metagenome-assembled genome bin R26 | reverse complement strand
ATTAATAATATATAATACTCTCTTGCAAGTCATATGAATGGAGGGAAAGTAATATGAAAAGAACATTCCAACCTCATAAGCGTCATAGAAGTAAGGTTCACGGCTTCAGAGCTAGAATGTCAGACCGTAATGGTCGCAAGGTTCTCTCAGCTCGTAGAGCTAAGGGTAGAAAGAACCTTACAGTTTAATTAGAGGACGTATAAATTGTCTCAAGCAGTTGTTTTAAATCAGAATACTGATTTTAAAAGGCTCTATAAAAAGGGCTCTTCTTACACAAATCCTGCATTGGTAACTTATCTAAAGAAGAACAATGCGGGAATTTGTCGTATAGGAATAACATCAAGTAAGAAAATTGGTAACGCTGTTGAGCGCAATACTTCGAGGAGAAAAGTTCGTGCAGCTTTCCAAGAGGTCTATAGAGATCACGAGGAAGAACTTCAAGGCTACGATTTTGTATTTGTTTGCAGAGTAAGAACTCGTTTTAAGAAAAGCACGGACATTGAAAAGGTCATGTTGGAGCACCTAAAAGAAGCCAACATTATTGCATAGTTATGAAGAACGTACTCATTTCTATTATCAAATTTTACAGAAAACATATTTCGCCAAAACTCCCACCTATGTGTAAGTTTTATCCAACCTGTTCAGAATATGGCATCATAGCCATTGAACGCTTTGGACCACTTAAAGGTTCACTTCTTACCCTATGGCGAATTATTAGATGTAGCCCATTAACTTCTGGTGGCTACGATCCAGTTCCAGAAAAGAAGGTCAAATAATTTATGTACAACTTTTTCTACAACATCTTCTCCTATCCTTTTGGATGGGTTTTGTGGTTCCTCTATAAGATTTGTGGTGGAAACTACGCTTTTGCACTAATTCTCTTTACTTTGATTGCAAAGCTTATCTTACTACCAAGCACAATCTCAACACAAAAGAACCAGGCAAAGACACTTAGAACACGTTCTAAGATTGAAAAAATCAGACAAAAATATGCTGGCGATCAGGCTAAAATGAATGCTGAGATCCAGGCGTTTTATGAAAAAGAGGGCTATGGCTCAATGACAGCAGGTTGCGGTACCCTGCTCATTCAGTTCCCTATCATCATGGGTCTTTACGGTGCCATTTATAAGCCACTCTCTTACATTATTAGACTCGATAAAGCTACAGTTAACGCACTTTCTGATGCTGTTGCACCACTTGTTGCAAATTCAAAGAATGTTAGACTTAACGAAATTGCTGTTTTGTCTCACATAGATGAGCTTAAGGCAAAACTCCCAGATATTAAAGCTGGCGTTTGGCAGTCACTTGAAAGCTTTGATTTTACTGCTTTTGGTTTTAACCTCGGTGACACACCATCAATGTACGGCTGGAAATCTATCTATGCCCTTGTTCCAATCGCTGCTTTCCTTGCAGCAATGGCAAGCTCAATTTATAGCTTTATTAGAACAAGAAAGTCAACTCCAGACGCAGCAAACAACATGTCTATGGGTTGTATGCTTCTCTTTATGCCATTTATGTCACTTTGGCTCGGCTATACATTCCCAATCGGTATTGGTGTTTATTGGGCAATCAACAGTATCTTGAGCCTTGTTCAGATGGTTATTATTAATAAGATATATGAGCCTAAGCGCGTTATTGCTAAGATGATGATTGATGAATCAATTGCAAGACGTGAAAAAGAGGCAAACGTTAAAGAAGAAAAAGCTCTTCTTTCAAAATAAAATTAAATAAGTGAAACCTAAACCGCCACTTTATTTGTCTACAAAAGTTGGCGGTTTTTATATTTTGGAGGTAAAAATGATTAAAGAGGCAAAAGCTGTCGGCGCTACAATCGAAGAAGCGCAGCAGGCTGCTGTTCTCGCACTTGACGCTCCAGAAAAGGCAGACGTACAGTTTGAAGTAATCACAATGCCTGAGAAGAAGGTATTGGGTCTCTTCGGTGGTAAGCAGGCCGAGGTACGTGCTTTTTATGAGGCTCCTGACGAGAAGCCAGCTAAGAAGGCAGCAAAGAAAAACGAAAAGAAAAATGCGCCTAAGACAGAAAAGAAGACTGAAGTAGCAGTTGAAGAAAAAATTGAAGAACCTGCAGTTGAGGCAGAGGTAATTGACCTCAAAAAATGTCCAGACAACGTTAAAAAAGCTTATGATTATTTAAATACAATCATCGCAGGTATAGGCGTAGCAGGCACAAACGTTGAGATTTCCAGATGTGAAAAAGATTTCTTCTTCAGCATTACAAGTGAAGAGGATTACAGTCTCCTCATTGGTAGACGTGGAGAGACACTTGATTCTATTCAGTACCTTGTTCGTCTTGTAGCAAACAAGACAAAGAATGACGCAGAATTCTCAAAGATTTCTATTAATGTTGGAAACTATAGAGAAAAGCGTGAAGCAACACTTAAGGATATCGCTAGACGCACAGCAGGTAAGGTTAAGAAGTACGGCAGAAATATTGCTCTTGATCCTATGAATCCATTTGAGCGTAGAATTATCCATACAGAAGTTGCAAAGATTCCTGATGTTACATCCTACTCAGTTGGTTCGGATGCTGACCGTAAGGTTATCATTACTCTTGAAGAGGGCGCAAAACCATCAAGCCCACGCAAATCATACGGTAACAACCGCGGAGGCGGACGTGGACGCGATAGAGCTCCTAGCGCTAAGGTAGAAGCTCCAGACAGAGCTCCACGTGCAGACGCAGCAGGCGTTCGTTACGGTAAGATTATGCCAAAGGCTGACGCCGAGGCAGATACAGAAGAATAAAAAAGAAACCCAGTCTCGTAATTGAGACTGGGTCTTTTTTATGTCTTTTAAGGAACGAGCTTGGTTTTGTCGCCCATATAAGGCTGGAGTGGCTTTGGAATATTGATGCTACCATCAGCCTGGAGATTGTTTTCAAGTACGGCAATAAGTCCACGAGGGCTTGCAACAACTGTGTTGTTAAGTGTGTGAAGGAAGTAGTTACCATCTTTTGACTTAACGCGGATGCCGAGGCGTCTAGCCTGTGCATCGCCGAGTGTTGAGCAAGAACCTACTTCGAAATACTTTTGCTGACGTGGAGACCATGCTTCTACATCGCATGATTTAACTTTAAGATCAGCGAGGTCACCTGAGCAGCATTCGAGCTGACGTACAGGAACATCAAGGCTTCTAAAGTAATCAACAGTGAGTTTCCACATCTTGTTGTACCATTCCATCGAGTCTTCTGGCTCGCAGAGAACGATCATTTCCTGCTTCTCAAACTGGTGGACTCTGTAGAGGCCACGCTCTTCAAGGCCATGAGAACCGCCCTCTTTTCTAAAGCAAGGAGAATATGAAGTAAGAGTGATAGGAAGCTGATCCTTTTCAATGAGCTGACCCTTAAACTTACCAATCATTGAGTGCTCTGAAGTACCGATAAGGAAGAGGTCCTCCCCTTCAATTTTATACATCATTGCTTCCATTTCAGCAAAGGACATTACGCCTTTAACTACATCGCTATGAATCATGAATGGTGGGATGGCATACGTGAAGCCAGCATTAATCATGAAGTCGCGAGCGTAAGCAATCATTGCTTCGTGAAGTCTAGCTACATCGCCAAGGAGGTAGTAGAAACCTTCGCCAGATGTTCTGCCAGCAGCTTCCTTATCAAGGCCACCGAGGCTTGCAATAATGTCAGCGTGGTATGGAATCTCATAATCAGGAACAACAGGATCACCGAAGCGTTCAACTTCTACGTTTTCAGAATCGTCTTTACCAACTGGTACTGAAGGATCGATTATGTTTGGGATAACCATCATAATCTTTGTAACTTTTTCTGAAAGTTCATCCTGGCGCTTTGAGAGTTCTTCAAGTTCAGCAGCCTGAGAAGTTACCTGCTCTTTGAGAGCCATAGCTTCGTCCTTTTTGCCCTGAGCCATGAGATTACCAATCTCTTTTGAAACTCTATTTCTGTTTGCGCGAAGTTCATCAGCCTTTGTCTGTGTTTCACGTTTTTCAGCTTCAAGAGCGATTACTTCATCTACAAGAGGAAGCTTCTCGTCCTGGAACTTCTTCTTTATGTTTTCCTTAACAATGTCAGGATTTTCTCTTAAAAATTTAATGTCTAGCATTTTAACTATTTTTCTCCTTTATTCTGCATCGAGTTGTTTTGCAAGTTTTTGGAGATCCTTCTTATCGAAGAATTCCATTTCAAGGGTGCCACCACCAGCTTTGGAAGTAATAACTTTTACTTTACGACCAAGAGCCTTTGAAAGAGCAAGTTCAGCCTCATCATAGAAAGTATCACGATTCTGTCTCTTCTTAGGTTTTGCCTCTACCCCACTTGTCTGCGAGAGTTTTGCAAGTTTCTCAACATCTCTTACAGAAAGATCGTTCTTAATTATTTCATCAGCAGTGTTTAACATGTCTTTCTCTTTTTCAAAAGCGAGAAGAGCTCTTGCATGACCTGCTGAAATTTTGCCTTCTTTAGCGAGTGTTCTAACTTTTTCAGGGAGATTGAGGAGCCTAAGTGCATTTGCAATTGCTGGGCGAGAGCGACCAACACGAGCTGCTGCCTCTTCCTGAGTTAAGTTATAGCGTTCAATGAGGAGCTGAAGACCTTCTGCCTCTTCAATAGGGTTCAAATCCTCACGCTGTAAGTTCTCGATGAGAGCTATTTCCATTGCCTGCTCATCGGACATTTCTTTAATAACTACTGGTACTTCTGTAAGACCTGCCATACGGGATGCACGCCAACGACGTTCACCAGCAACAAGTTGATAAGAACCATCAGCCATAGGTCTAACAAGAAGTGGCTGAAGTACGCCATTTCTTTCAATACTATTTGCGAGTTCCTGAAGGGCTTTCTCATCGAAAGTCTTTCTTGGCTGCTCTTTATTAGGTTCAATGTCAGAGAGCTTTAAAGTTACACTGCTTACTGAACCTACATCATCCATTGTGTTGTCGAGGAGGAGAGCTTCAAATCCCCTACCGAGACCGCTTTTCTTGTTTGCTGCCATCTTTCATTCACCTCGATCTATTCTGTTTTAAGAACTCTACGGCAAGTGCCTCATATGCCATGCTGCCCTTTGAGCTCTTATCATAGTACATAATTGGAAGACCAAAGCTTGGAGCTTCTGAAAGTCTTACATTTCTTGGAATAACTGAAGCATATACTTTCTTAGGGAAGAACTTCTTTACTTCAGCAACAACCTGCTGTGTGAGGTTAAGTCTACCATCGTACATTGTGAGTACTACGCCTTCAAGCTCAATGAGTGAGTTGTAAAGACGCTTTACCTGACGTACAGTGGACATGAGCTGTGAAAGTCCCTCAAGTGCGTAGTATTCGCACTGAATAGGTACTATCAAAGTATCTGAAGCGCAGAGTGCGTTTAAAGTAATCAAGCCCAATGAAGGCGGGCAATCAAGGAAGATGAAGTCGTAGTTATTGAAAAGAGGAAGAAGAGCGTTTTTAAGCCTGCTCTCTCTACCCTTCATATCTACGAGTTCAAGTTCTGCGCCAGCAAGGTTCATGTTTGAAGGTAACACATCTACTCCCTCAAACTTTGTTGTGATAATTACGTCCCTTGCAGGTACATTATTAATGAGTACGTCATAGGACGAATATTTTAAAGAACGCTTGTCTATACCAAAGCCACTAGTTGAGTTGCCCTGTGGATCAATGTCACAGAGGAGAACTCTTTTACCATGTGAGCCAATGGCAGCGATAAGGTTTACGGCTGTTGTAGTTTTACCTACACCACCCTTTTGGTTAATAATTGATATTGTTTTAGCCAAACCAAAACCTCCTCCTGTTCTATATTATCGAGTGCAACTATATTAGCATATTTCTTTTTATAATAAAAGGGTTTAAATGGGACTTTTAAAATAAAAAAATATACCCCATGTTTCACGTGAAACATGGGGATTTTGTTAATCACAACTTATAGTGGTTGCTTTATCATTTTACCCTTAGGTCTTGGGTATTTATCAAGTGTCTCTGAAACTTTCTGAATTTGAATAATTGCACGTTCTCCGCAACCAGAAAGCTCAAAAATGTCAATTTTCTCAACATTACCGCCTAAAGTTTTAATTGCAACAGTAGCTTCTTCTAGTTCGTTTTTGGCATCCGCGCCTTTTAAACTTATGAATTTGCCATCTACTTTTACAAATGGAAGACAATATTCTGAGAGATCCCTAAGGTTTGAAACTGCTCTTGCTGTAGAAAAATCATATTGTTCTCTGAAAGCCTTATTGTGTCCTGCCTCCTCTGCTCTTGCATGGACTACGTTTGCAGTAAGGCCTATTTCTTTTAATATCTCCTCGATTACACCAAGTTTCTTCTGTGTGCTATCCATTAAAGTGATATTAAGGTCAGGTCTTGCAATTTTTAGAGCGAGTCCTGGAAATCCAGCGCCTGTTCCAACATCTATTAAAGATGCTCCTTTTTCAGGGCTGCAGTATTTTAAGAATGCAAGGCTGTCAATGAAGTGCTTTAGAACGATGTCATCTGGTTCTGTGATTGCAGTCAAGTTGATGCGCTCGTTCCAATAGACTAAGAGCTCTGCATATTTGTCAAAGCGTTCCAAAGCCATTTCATCCAGAGTTAACCCAAGCTTTTCTGATTCAGTTTTCAAAAGCTCTTTGTTTATCATAGTCTTTCCTTTTCCAAGTAGATAAGAAGCACTGAGATGTCAGCTGGGCTTACGCCGTCGATACGGCTTGCCTGTCCAATGCTCTCGGGCCTTACCTTGTTAAGCTTTTCCTGTGCTTCAAGACGAAGGTTTGTGATTTTTGTATAATCGATATTTTCTGGAAGTTTCTTTCCTTCAAGTCTACGCATCTCATTAATCTGAGCCTGCTGTCTCTTAATATATCCTTCGTATTTAACTTCTATCTCAACTTCTTCGCAGATGTCATCTGGAAGTTCTGGTCTTGTCTTATCGTAAGGCGCAAGATCCTCATATGTAAGTTGAGGTCTTCTAATAAGTTCAACAAGTCTTGTACCGGTCTTCATTGGAGATGTTTCACGTGAAACAAGTAATTCGTTTAATTCGGATGATGGAGCGATTGTTACGCTCTTAACTCTTTCAATCTCTTCATCAATTAGTCTCTGCTTTTCGCAGACTTCATCATATCTCTCTTTGGAGATAAGGCCGAGTTCATATCCATACTTAGTAAGACGGAGGTCGGCATTGTCTTGACGAAGAACAAGTCTGTATTCAGAGCGAGAAGTCATCATTCGATAAGGCTCTGTGAGGTCCTTAGTGATGAGGTCATCTATTAATGTTCCGATATAAGAGGATGCTCGATCCAAAATGAACTCAGGTTTTCCTTGAACTTTTAGTGCTGCATTAATTCCAGCAACGATTCCCTGAGCTGCAGCCTCTTCATATCCAGAGGATGAGCAGAATGTACCACAGCCGAAGAGACCAGGGTAGTCAAGGAATTCAAGGGTTGGTTTAAGTGTGGTTGGATCCACGCAATCATATTCAATAGCATAAGCTGTTCTAATGACTTCAATGTTCTCAAAACCAGGTATAGTTCTAAGGAATTTAAGTTGAACGTCCTCTGGAAGAGAGGAGGAAAGTCCCTGAAGATACATTTCTTGGGTGTTAAGACCACATGGTTCGATAAATATCTGATGACGCTCTTTGTTTGGGAATGTCATTATCTTACTCTCAATACTTGGACAGTATCTTGGACCAATTCCTTCAATGCTACCGTTGTAGAGAGGGGAGCGATCTAAGTTATCAAGGATAACCTTCTTTGTCTCATCGTTTGTATATGTGATGTGGCATACTGCCTTGTTCTCAGGAGTGAAGCTCTTATCGTGAGAAAATCTTACGAGCTTTTCATCGGCTTCTTGTATTTCAAGGTCCTTAAAATTTATGCTTCTTTTGTTAGCTCTAGAAGGTGTGCCAGTTTTAAACCTTCTGGTTGTAATTCCAAGTTTATGTAAAGCATCTGAGAGTTCAATTGATGGGAACATGCCATCTGGACCTGAGTCATAACTTACTTCTCCGACGTAAATTTTGCCGCGTAAAAATGTACCTGTTGCTATAACTACGCACTTTGCTGAGTAGATAGCCTCAAGCTTAGTCCTCATTTCCCAGAGGCCATTTTCGCCTTGTTTCAAATCAACAATTTCAGCTTGGCGAAGATCAAGGTTCTCACACTTCTCAAGTGTGTTTTTCATATATGCGGAATAATCTCTTCTATCAACTTGAGCGCGAGGGGAGTGGACCGCAGGTCCTTTTCCGAGGTTAAGCATACGACTCTGAATCATATTGTGATCCGTTGCAAGACCCATCTCTCCACCGAGCGCGTCAATCTCCTTTACGAGAGTGCCTTTGGAAGTTCCACCGATTGCTGTGTTACAAGGGCAGTTACCTACCCAGTCGGCACTGATGGTGAAAACTACTGTGGATGCGCCCATACGCGCAGCAGCAAGGCCGGCCTCAATGCCAGCATGTCCTGCGCCTATAATGGCTACATCATATGTCTTTGCAAAATACTCCATATTACTTACCTACACAGAATTTACTAAATACTTCATTTACGACAGCGTCTGATACGCGTTCGCCTGTGAGCTCAAGAAGAGGCTCAATTGCTGCATCAACAGATACATTTACAGCATCCATTGTGAGGCCCATCTCAATAGCACTAATGGCCTCGTCAATACAAGCAACAGCCTTTTTGCAGCAATTAAGCTGGCGCTCATTTATAAGCATGGCAGCAGAGGTATCAAAGTCTGCGGTGCCAAGGATATCTTCGAGTGATTTACGTAAAACTTCAAAGGAGTCTTTATTCTTTGCTGATATAGAGAGAACCTTTGAGACATATGCCTCTACATCTTTTTCGGTTACTGTGTTGCCAAGATCATTCTTATTTAAGATGCAGATTGAAGGTTTGCCCTTGCAAGCTTCAAGGATGGCAATATCCTCTTCATCAAGAGGGTTGCTGCCATCAATCATAGCAAGGATTAAGGATGAGTGGTTGAGCTTTGATTTTGCATATTCAATTCCGATTGACTCAACGAGATCATCTGACTCACGAATACCTGCAGTGTCAGAGAGACGGAGAACAACATTACCGATTCTTGCTGTTTCTTCTACAACATCTCTTGTTGTACCGGCAACTTCAGTAACGATTGATCTCTCTCTGCCGAGGAGGAGATTCATAAGTGTAGATTTGCCTACATTTGGTTTTCCTACGATAACCGTTGAGATACCTTCTGTGATTGCCTGTCCTGCATCGAAGTTGTCGATGAGGGAGAGGAGCTTTGATTTCGCGTCAGTAAATTCGACCTTCAAAGCTTCAAAATCAAGTTCAGGAATCTCATCGTCTGGATAATCAACCCAGGCAGACATGTGTGCTGCTGCAGAGATAAAGGTGTCTTTAATATCGTTGATTTCACCTGAAAGCGAACCGGAGAGGACACCGAATGCTGCGTCTGCAGCCTGTCTGCCGTGGGCAGATATAAGCGTCATTACAGATTCTGCTTCAGTCAAATCCATTTTGCCGTTTAAGAAAGCACGTTTTGTAAACTCGCCTGGTTCTGCAGGCACAGCGCCGTTTTCAAGGCAGAGACGTAATATCTGTTGCATTAGGTAGAGACCGCCGTGACACTGAAGTTCAACAACGTCTTCACCCGTGTAGCTCTTTGGTGCTCTATATATTATTGCAACAGCCTGGTCAAGCTCGTTGTCGCCATCGTGTACATGGCCGAAACGGACGCTATAACCTGGTAAATCGGAGAGTTTTTTGCTGCCAACAGCCGCAAAAACTCTATCCGCAACGCTTATAGCGTCCGGACCTGAGATTTTTACTATTCCAATTCCGCCTGCGGCATTTGGTGTTGAAATCGCAGCAATTGTAGACATCAAATCTCTCCTTTTGAATAGTTTTAGTTGAACGCACAAGATAATAGCATAAGTTAAGCCCAAAATCAATTGACTTTTAAAATGTAATATATTAATATTTTCTACATCACTGTAAACGTGGTTAATACTTTGCGCAAAAGCCATTTGCGCGGAAGGAGCTTTTATGAATAACCAAGAAAAAACAATGGAAAAAATCGTAGCCCTTTGTAAGAACCGTGGTTTCGTCTATGCCGGATCAGAAATCTACGGCGGACTCGCAAACACTTGGGATTACGGTCCTTTAGGCGTTGAGATGAAACAGAACATCAAAGACGCTTGGAGAAAGAAATTTATTCAGGAAAACCAGTATAACGTTGGTCTTGATGCAGCAATCCTTATGAACCCACAGACATGGGTGGCATCCGGTCACCTCGGTGGATTCTCAGATCCTCTTATGGATTGTAAACAGTGCCACACAAGACACAGAGCTGATAAGCTCATCGAGGATTATGTTGCACAGAATGGCCTTTCAGATAACCCAGCTGGTATGTCTGATGCTGAACTCATGGAATATATTAAGGCACATGGTATTGCATGTCCTGACTGCGGAGCTCATGACTTCACAGATATCCGTAAGTTCAATCTTATGTTCAAGACTTTCCAGGGCGTAACAGAGGATAGCAAAGCTGAAATCTATCTCCGTCCTGAGACAGCACAGGGTATTTTTGTAAACTTTGCAAATGTTCAGAGAACAACAAGACGTAAAGTTCCATTTGGTATTGCTCAGATTGGTAAATCTTTCCGTAATGAGATTACACCTGGTAACTTTATTTTCCGTGTTCGTGAATTTGAGCAGATGGAACTTGAGTTCTTCTGCAAGCCAGGCACAGACCTTGAATGGTTTGATTACTGGCGTTCATTCTGTCGTGATTGGCTCTACAGCCTCAATATGAAGCCTGAAAATCTTAGACTTCGTGACCACGACCCAGAGGAGCTTTGCTTCTACTCAAAGGCAACAACTGACTTCGAGTATCTCTTCCCATTCGGTTGGGGCGAACTCTGGGGTGTTGCAGATAGAACTGATTATGACCTTACTCAGCACATCAATGAGTCTGGTAAGGATCTCTCATACTTTGATCCAGAGACAAACGAGCATTATGTTCCTTATGTTATCGAGCCTTCCCTCGGTGTTGAACGTCTCTTCTTGTCCCTCCTTGTTGAGGCATATGATGAGGAAGTTATTGACGCTGAAAAGAACGACACTCGTGTAGTTATGCATTTCCATCCTACAATTGCTCCTTTCAAGGTTGCAGTTCTTCCACTTTCTAAGAAACTCTCAGATAAGGCAATGGAAATTTACAATGACCTTTCAAAGGACTTCGTTGTTGACTATGATGATGCTGGTTCAATTGGTAAGCGTTACCGTCGTGAAGATGAAATCGGTACACCTTTCTGTGTAACAGTAGATTTTGAGACTGTTGGCGACGATGAGAAGCCAGCCGATAACGCAGTTACAGTTCGTGATAGAGATACAATGGAGCAGGTTCGTGTTCCTATCTCAGAACTTAAATCTTACATCGCAGAGAAGGTTAAATTTTAATGGTTTGCAATAACGTACTTGAAGCTATTGGTGAAACACCAATGATTAGACTCTCAAACCGTATGGTAGGGGAGAATAGCGCTGAGGTTCTTGTAAAATTTGAGGGTCTCAACGTCGGTGGATCAATTAAGACCCGTACAGCACTTGAGATGATTCTCGCTGCTGAGAAGGAAGGCCTCTTAAACGAGAATTCAATAATCGCTGAGCCAACTTCTGGTAACCAGGGAATTGGTCTTGCACTTGTTGGTGCTGTAAAGGGATATAAAACAATTATCATCATGCCTGACTCAGTATCTGAGGAGCGCAGAAAAATATGCCACCACTATGGTGCCGAGATTATGCTCGTACACGATGCAGGTGACATAGGTGAATGTATTGACGAGTGCATTAAAACTGCTTATCAGCTTCGTGATGAAGATCCTAATGTTTTCATCCCACAGCAGTTTGAGAATCCAAACAACGTAAAGGTTCATAAGCATCATACAGCGCTTGAGATTATGGAGCAGGTAGCAGGTCCAATTGATGGTTTCTGTTCCGGTATCGGTACAGGTGGCACTATCACAGGTATCGGTGAAGTCTTGAAGGCTCAGTATCCAGAGGTTGAAATCTGGGCTGTTGAACCAGAAAACGCAGCAATTCTTGCTGGTGGTACTGTTAAGACTCACATCCAGATGGGTATTGGTGACGGTGTTATTCCAGCAATTCTTGATCAGAATATCTACAGCTACATTTATACAGTTTCAGATGATGAGGCACTTGAGACAGCAAGAAATCTTGCTAGATATGAAGGTCTCCTCTGTGGCATCAGTTCTGGTACAAATGTTGCAGCTGCACTTCAGCTTGCAAAGAAACTTGGTCCTGGAAAAACTGTGGTTACTGTGCTTCCAGACACAGCTGAGAGATACTTCTCAACTCCATTGTTCCACGATGAATAATAAAAAGCCCCGGAAAAACCGGGGCTTTAATTTTTTCTATTAATAGTATCTCATGAGACCAACTACTTTACCCAAAATAACAAGTTCGTCACAGATGATAGGGTCCATGAAGTCGTTTTCAGGTTGAAGTCTGAAGTGGTCTTTCTCTTTGTAGAAAGTTTTTACTGTTGCTTCGTCGTCGATAAGAGCTACAACCATTTCGCCGTTTCTGGCTGTTGGAGTTTTTTCAACGATGATCACGTCACCTTCGTAGATGCCAGCGTTAATCATTGATTCGCCACGAACTTTAAGGGCGAAGAGCTCTTTATCTGAAGAAACAGGACCGCCAAAAGGAATGTAACTTTCAATCTGCTCAGCTGCGAGAATAGGTGCACCAGCAGCAACTGTTCCAAGAAGAGGAACTTCAAGGAAATGCTTAGCTTCATCCTGTACGTTTAAGCGAATTGAACGCTTAAGAAGTGGGTCACGAGTGATGTAACCAGCCTCCTCAAGGAAGTTCAAGTTGGCTTGAACAGAGGATGTGGACTTAAGTCCAACAGCTGCGCCTATTTCACGAACAGAGGCTGGAACTGCAGTCTTACGAGAGCGGTCGAGCAAGTATTCATAGATGCGTTTTTGAGTGTCATTAAGGTTTTCAAGTTCCATAAAAGAGACTCCTTTCTTTCCAAAATGCACAAATGTTCAACAAGAGTATAGCACATTCGTTTGTCAAATGCAAACGTTTGTTTGAAAATTTATTTAGACAGAAATAATGCCTATATGGTAAAATATTTTTGTTATTAAAAACTTCGGAGGTTTATTATGACCAAAAAGAAGAAAATCCTAATAATTGTGCTATCCGTAATACTTGGCATTGCCCTTATTTTAGGTATTTGGTTTGCTGTTGCTCCACGAGAGTTTTTGCAGGCTTTTTTGTCAGATGAAGTTTATGCTGGCGTGACAGTTACTCAGAATTCAGGAAGAATAGCTACTGAAATTGTAAAACTTGCAAAAGAGGATACAGCTCTTCATTATGCCGGTAATTTTAACGCAAAGTTTGATAAAGATCTTATCTTTGGAAGTGAGACTGCAGCAAAGTCACTCTCTGATTATGCGGGTACTTTAAAAGCTGATGGTGACATTTACTTCAAAAACGGTGGGATAAGAACAACATTTGCTCTCTCTGATGATACATCTGTTGCGCTTTCCGGTGAAACAATTTTTAGTGAGAGTAGACAGTGCTATAAGTTTAATCAGCTCGGCGATAAATGGTACGAAAAGACAAAGAAAACCAGTAAAGTTGATGTTCAGACAAACGATAATTTGAAAGAGGAAGATCTTGAAGAAACAGAGGTCTATATAACAGATGAAAAAGTTGTTAGAATAGGCTCTGTGTCTACAAAAGGAGAGGCCTTAACTCTCCAGATGAGCCTCAGAGATTTTAAGATTTTACTCTCATCTATTGATATTGAAATCGAGGAGAGCGGCGCAGATTTTGCGAAGCTCAGCAACAAGCTCATAAGTATCCTTGAAGAGGATAGGGTTGAATCTGTAATCTTGAATCTTTTCGTAAATAAGAGAAATCATATTGTTGGCTTTTCAATAGATTTTGATGGTGAAGAGGATTCCACAATTTCATTTATAAAGGCGAATGAAAAAGATGATTGCTATGCTGTTGAGTTTGATTTTGGTGAAGTATTAATGAACCTTGAAGTTGTACTTGGCAAAGCACCTTTTGAGGACTTTAATTTACCTTCTGCAACTGATACAACGCCTTTTGATAAGGGAACTTTAGGGAGTGATCTTATGAATTATGTTCTTGGAGATTTTGTTAAATCTCGCCCTGAACTTAAAGAGGCTTATAGTGGAATTATCTCTGCGATTATCGGTGACAATTTAGGCAGTTTATTCTCATCAATTTTTGGTGGAGAAACTGATTTTGGAAAAGGGATCATATCGGGTATCAGCGGTATCGTTGAAGGTGCTATGAACGGAGATGGCTCTGATGTTTCTGGAATTATCGGAGATTTCTTTTCGGCATTTGGAATTAACACAGCAGGTTAAGGAGGAAAGATATGATTGTTATTGATATTTCAAGGGACATCCTTAACACACCAGTTTATCCTGGCGACCCAGAACCAAAAATACAGAAAGTAAAGGCTTTGGAGTTTGGAGATATGTATAATCTCTCCGCTCTATATGCTTCTGTACATACGGGAACACATGTTGATGCTCCAACTCACTTCTTTGAGGATGAAAATGACATAAATGATATTCCGCTCGATAAGTTTATGGGTAACGCAGCAATTGTGACATTGCCAGCAGGACCAATCACTGGTGAGGTTGTAGAGAAGTATTTTCCTAAATATATCAAGAAGGTTATTTTGAGAACACAGCCAGACAACGTGTTCTTTGGGGGCGCGGCAGAGGATGTCGCTGACCTCGGATATGAACTTCTTGGATATGACTGTATGGCACTCGGCGGCGACAATGAGGCAGCTGTTCATAGAGCACTTCTTGGAGCGGGCATGATTTTACTTGAAAATGTGGATCTTTCAAACGTGAAGGATGGCACATATTATCTCTCTGCCCTTCCAATTAAGATCGATGGAGTTGAGGGCTCATTTTGCCGCGCCGTTCTTCTTGAAAATGACAAGGGCATTTAGTCGTGCACGTGTATTAAGGTATTTATATATACTAATAGGCATAAAAAGACCCTGGGTTTTATCCCAGGGTCCTATTTTATATCTTTTCGAAAAGTACTGTGTCTCCGAACTTGGCCTTGAGCTGTTCAATCAAATCATCAGCATCGCTAATTTCAAAGAATGCGTAAATCTGCTCATCAAATTTTCCAAGTCCTGAATTTGCAAAGATTAATGTGAAAACATCTTTGTAGTCGTTTGGGAAGTTGAAGTACAGAGTTCCTACATTGTTCTTGCGAAGGTGGTATGAGATGTACTTTAGGTTTTCAAGAGGAAGTTGGCGAACTTTGATATTTCGACCTCTTGTGTAGACGATTGTTATATCTGTCTCGGTAATTTCATATGAGTATTTCATACGTTTCTTCTTTTTGTGATGGTTTCTAAAGAAGATACAGTAGATACCGATCAGTAGAAGAAGAACTGCAAACACATAAAGATAAGTTACTTCTTTCAATGCAACCATCCAGAAAATGGCTGCAAAAAAGATGAACCAGGAGAGAGGAAGGAAGAGCCACTCATATTTTGTCCATTTGTATTTTGGGTTAGGTTCACCTGACCAAACTGTAGATGCGTTGAGCTTTTGGCTCTCATCTATTACTTCTGTCATATCTCCTGTTTCAGGGTTGTAGATTTTTCTAGTTGCCCTATCAACATATGCAGTTTCAAGTTTTGCTTTTACGTTAGATTTCAATTATTTCATCTCCTGCAGAAATTGTTCCGCTCTTTGTAATTCTAGCAAAGGCACAGGCCTTTTTGATTTGACACACATTACCGCTCTGCACGAATTCGCATTCCGGAAAGCATTTTTTAAGTGTGCTCGAGATTTCTATTTCAGTGTCACCGATTTTAAACTTATCTCCCTCTTTTAGGGCAGTATAGTCAAGACCAACGGTTGTGATGTTTGGCATAAAGCGATGTACACATACGCCTTTGCCACATTCACGGTATTCATTTAGAAGATCCTCGTCGGCGAGGCAGAGCTGCCTATCTCCACCTTTTGCTTTGACGTCACCTTTTACACCGAGGTCGGCAATAAGTTCAAAGCTCTCAAAGATTTCTTCTTTTTCGTCTTTAAGTCGGAGTGTTTTAATAATCATATTATCACCGGGTTAATTATACATAAAAAAAGAGCCCATTTGCAAGTGCGTGCAAACGGGCAAAAAAATGGAGCGGATTACGGGGCTCGAACCCGCTACCTCCACCTTGGCAAGGTGGCGCTCTACCAGATGAGCTAAATCCGCACGTGAATGCTTGTATATAATAACCCAAGGTTCTTTTTGTGTCAAGAAACTCTTTTAAAATAAATATTGACAATTATTATTCCTTGGTGTAATATCTTCCTACAACAAAGAAGGACCAATCCGTTCTCACCTAAAGCTTATGGCTTACGGTTAATACTGAAAGACAGTATGCGTGGACGGAGAAATTGTGTCCACGCTTTTATTTTAATTTTATGGAGGTGCATGAACATAGCACAAAAGAACCAGGAAGTCCTTATCAACGAAGATATTAAGGCAAAAGAGTTGAGAGTTGTTACAGATGACGGCGAGCAGCTTGGTATCATGTCTTTAGCTGATGCATTACAGTCAGCAGTTCAGAAAGACTTAGACCTCGTGCTTATTGCTCCACAGGCACAGCCACCTGTTGCAAAAATTATGGACTATGGTAAGTACCGCTTCGAACAGCAGAAGCGAGAAAAAGAAGCCAAGAAAAATCAGAAGGTTGTTGAGATTAAGGAAATTAGACTTTCACTTAAGATCGACACACATGACTTTGAGACAAAAGCTAATCAGGCTATGAAGTTCTTAAAGGCCGGTAACAAAGTAAAGGTTTCTATTCGTTTCCGCGGCCGTGAGATGGCTCATCCAGAAAACGGTCTTGTAACTATGAAAGATTTCGCTGAAGCATGTGCTGAATTTGGCAACGTTGAAAAAGAGGCAAAACTCGAAGGTCGCCAGATGCTTATGTTCTTAAGCCCAGTAAAAAACAAGTAATTATTATTAAGGAGGGTATTCATTATGCCTAAAATTAAGTCACATAGTGGTGCAAAGAAAAGAATCAAAGTTTCTAAGAATGGTAAGCCAAAGCTTAACCACGCTTACAAGTCACATATCTTAACTAAGAAGTCAACAAAGCGTAAGAGAAATCTTCGTAAGTCTTTCGTAGCTGATTCAACAAATCAGAAGAAGATTAAGAAGATGGTACCTTACAAGTATTAATTTTTAGGAGGATTGTGAACAATGGCTAGAATTAAAGGCGCTACAATGACAAGAAAGCGCAGAAATAAAACACTCAAAATGGCTAAGGGCTACTATGGCTCAAAGCATGCTCTCTTTAAGACAGCTAAAGAAGCTGTAATGAAGAGCGGTAACTATGCATACATCGGCAGAAAGCAGAAGAAGAGAGATTTCCGCCGTCTTTGGATTACAAGAATCTCAGCTGCTTGCAAGATGAATGGCATGAACTACTCAACATTCATTAACGGCCTTAAGAAGGCTGGCATCGATCTTAACAGAAAGATGCTCTCAGAAATCGCTATTTCTGACCCAGCAGCATTCACAGCTCTCTGCGATCAGGCAAAGGCTGCACTTGCTAAATAATTAAAGAGATACACGCCCGTACGCACACGCGTACGAGGGCGTGTCTTTTACTTTATTGAGGTATCTTATGGATAGAATCACCAGCGTACAGAACCCAAAAGTTAAGGCGTATAACGAACTCGTCTCCTCTGCAAAGAGCAGAAGGGAACAGGGTCTTTTTGTCCTTGAGGGACTTCGTCTTTGCCTTGATGTTCTTCGCAGTGGGCTTACCGTAAAAGAACTCTATTTTACTAAGGTATTATTTGATAATAATGAAGAGGATATAGAGGAACTCATTAAAGTATCAAATGAAGTATATGAAATTTCAGAAAACGTTGCGGAGAAAATGTCTGATACTAAGACAGCCCAAGGTGTTTTCTGTGTAGTAGAGAAGAAGGTTTCTTTTGAGGAGCTCTCTTCAGATGGCAAGTATATCTTGCTTGAGAATGTACAGGATCCTGCAAACCTCGGTGCGGTAAGTAGAACTGCCGAGGCACTTGGTATAGAGGGTCTTATTGTCTCCGGCGGATGTGATGTCTTGAGTCCAAAAGCATTACGAGCATCCATGGGCGCATTGCTCAGGATTCCAGTAATCGAGACTGAAGATGTAACGATGACAATAAGAAGTGCTCAAAAGAAGGGTATCAAAACATACGCTTCAACACCACGTGAAGATGCCACAGATATTACTAAAGCTGACTTTAGTGGTGGCGTAATTGTGGTTGTAGGAAATGAGGCAAACGGAGTAACCCAGAGTACTTTCGAGTGTTGTGGAAATAGTGTTACGATTAAAATGACAGGCAGAGCGGAGTCACTTAATGCGGGAGCAGCAGCTTCCATTATTATGTGGGAAATGGTGAAGCCTATTAATGAGAAAAGTTAATTACTATTTATGGTTACAACAGGCAATTGGTCCAGGAGCTGAAAACAGTGGACTAATTTTTGAAACTTTTTCTTCAGCCGAAGAAATTTTTAGAGCGACGGACACAGAGCGTAGGATTTCGGGTGTGTTTACCGCAGAACAAATTGAACGGATGAACACAACGGATATTGAGGATTCCTATAAGATAATGGGCGAGTGTGCCGCGGCGGGTGTTGATATTTTGACACCGCTTGATGACGACTATCCCAAGAATCTTTTGAATATTTCGGATTATCCTATAGTTCTGTATGTTAAGGGAAGCCTCGATGTATTGAAAAGGAAGATTCCTATTGCTATAGTTGGGACGCGAAAGCCCGCTCCAAGAAGTATCGCGTCTGCGCAGGAACTCTCAAAAGCTCTGACAAAATGTGGATTCGTCGTCATAAGCGGTGGCGCTTTGGGAATTGACACGGCGGCACATACTGGTGCAATATCAGTAGGTGAGGAAACTATTGCAGTTCTCGGATGTGGTCATTTATTTAAGTATCTAAAAACAAACGAACCACTTCGAGACGTCATATCAACAAACGGTGCTACTATTTCAGAGTATCCACCTTCTACAGATTCCTTTAAATGGAATTTTCCAATTAGGAATAGAATTATTTCTGGTATGTCAGTTGGGACAATTGTTGTTGAGGGTAAAAAGAAGAGTGGATCTCTTATCACAGCAAAGCATGCGATGCTTCAAAACAGAGACGTCTTTGCTCTTCCAAGCGCTGAACTTGGAGCGACCTCTGATGGCTGTGAGGAATTATTAAAAGATGGGGCAATACCTGTCGAAATGCCCATGGATGTCATAAGTGAGTACTTGAGCATTCATGCGGAGAAGATAAAAATTGATGAGTCGATAGATTTATCGATGAATCTTCTCTCGCTCGGTCTTTCAAAAAACAGTTTTGACAATCAGGTTGAAAAGATTGTGAAGCAACACGAGGATTTGGAGCGGGAGAGAGCAGATAGGCGAAAGCCTAAAAAAAGGGAACTTACGGATTCGGTATCGGATGAGGCAAAAAGAGTTTATGCCATATTCACAAGGGATCCGATAAGCATGAAAGAGATAGCTGATTCGGTAATAATGCCAGCGAGTTCATTGCTTGGAGCATTGACTGAACTTGAACTTCTGGGTTATATTGAATTGCTATCAAACACAAAATACTCAATAAAATAGGAAGGTTTTTTGTATGTCTAAACTTATTATCGTTGAGTCACCAACAAAGACAAAAACAATCAAAGAGTACCTTGGAAAGGACTACACAGTAGTTGCTTCTATGGGTCACGTTCGCGATCTTCCAGCTGCAAAGCTTAACGTTGATGTTAAGAATAACTTTGAGCCTAAGTATGCGATTATCAAAGGAAAGGAGAACTTGGTTCGCGACCTCCAGAAAGAAGTTGCAAAGGCAGATGAAGTATACCTCGCAACCGACCCAGATCGCGAAGGGGAAGCCATCTCCTGGCATCTCGCTACACTCCTTGGCCTCGATATGAACAAGGCTAATCGTGTAACATTCAATGAGATTACAAAGACAGGTATCATGGCTGGTATTAAGGATCCACATAAGATTGATATGGGCCTCGTTAATGCTCAGCAGGCTCGTCGTATCCTCGATAGACTCGTAGGTTACAGACTTAGCCCATTTGTATCACAGAAGATTCGTCGTGGTCTTTCAGCTGGACGTGTACAATCAGTTGCTGTACGTCTTATCGTTGACCGCGAGGAAGAAATTCGAGCATTCGTACCAGAGGAGTATTGGACACTCGATGCCAAACTCATTCCTCATGGTGCAAGAAAGGCTTTTGCCGCTAGTTTTATTGGTGACGAAACTGGTAAGGTAAAGATTGAGAACAAAGAACAGTCCGATAAATATTTAAAGAGACTTGAAGGTGCAACATACGTTGTAGACAGCGTAAAGAAGGGCACAAGAAAGAAACAGCCAGCACCTCCATTTATCACATCAACACTTCAGCAGGAAGCTTCTCGTCGTCTTGGCTTCCAGGCTAAGCGCACAATGAAGGTTGCTCAGGAACTCTATGAAGGTGTGGGCGTTGCTGGTCGTGGTCAGGTAGGTCTTATCACTTACATGAGAACTGACTCTCTCCGTATTTCTGAAGAAGCTCGTGCTATGACAGATAAGTATATTAAGGCTACTTATGGTGAGAAGTATCTTCCTGAGAAGCCACGTTACTTCAAGTCAAGAAATGGTGCTCAGGATGCTCATGAAGCTATTCGTCCAACAGATGTAACTTTGACTCCAGAGGAGGCAAAGAACTCTCTCACATCTGATCAGTATAAGCTCTATAAGCTTATTTGGCAGCGCTTCATTGCAAGCCTCATGGCTACTTGCATTCAGAACACAGTTAAGGTTGAAATTAAGGCTAACGATTGCGTATTTGCAGCAAACGGTTATAGCGTTAAGTTTGATGGTTACACAGTTCTTTACGATACAGACCCAGATGATGAGGAAGAGTCAATGCTTCCTGATCTTTCAGAGGGTGATGAGCTCAAGCTCAAGGAACTCACAGGCAATCAGCACTTTACACAGGCTCCATCACGTTACACAGAGGCTGCTCTTGTTAAGGCGCTTGAAGAAAACGGTGTTGGTAGACCTTCAACATACGCTTCAATCATCACAACAATCCTTTCTCGTGAATATGTTGTTCGTGATGGTAAGCTTCTTAAGCCAACAGAACTCGGCGAGGCTACAACAGGTCTTCTTAAATCTAAGTTCCCTAAGTTCGTAAACACAAAGTTTACTGCTCAGATGGAAACAAGCCTTGATGAAGTTGCTGAAGGCAAGACAGAATATGTTGGTCTTGTAAGTGAATTCTACGATGACCTCGAAGATACACTTAAGAAGGCAAAGACTGAGATGGAAGGCGTTAAGATCCAGCTCGAAGAGGACAAGACAGATATCCCTTGCGAGAAGTGCGGTCGTATGATGGTTGTTAAGTCTGGTCGTTTTGGTAAGTTCCTTGCTTGCCCTGGTTATCCAGAGTGCAAGAATACAAAGCCACTCATCCAAGATACAGGTGCTAAGTGCCCTAAGTGTGGCGGAGATGTTATTCAGAGAAAGTCAAAGCGTGGCTATGTATTTTATGGTTGCAGCAACTATCCAACATGTGATTTCTCAACTTGGGATGCACCAGTTGCTGGTGAGATCTGTCCAGAATGTGGCAGCAGTCTCTTCAAGCACAGAGCAAATTATGTTTGTCTTAAGGAAGGCTGCGGATATGAAGTAGCAGCACCTAGAAAGAGGAGCTCAAAGAATGGCTAAAAAAGCTATAGTAGTAGGAGCGGGATTCGCAGGATGCGAAGCTTCAGTACAACTCGCAAGAGCTGGTATTGAAGTTCATCTCTATGAGATGAAACCGGTCCGTTTCTCACCTGCACATAAGAACGAGAATTTCGCAGAACTTGTTTGTTCTAATTCTTTCAAGGCTATGCGCATTGATTCTGCAGCAGGTCTTATGAAGGAAGAGATGACTCGTATGGGCTCAATTTGTGTCCCAATTGCAAAGGAGTGCAGCGTACCTGCAGGCGGTTCGCTCTCAGTTAACCGTGAAGACTTTGCAAGGATGGTCACAGAAAAGGTTGAGTCCTTTGAAAATATAATTATTCATAGGGAAGAGATAACAGATGTTCCAGAGGTAGGCCGTGATGCTGACGCAGTAATTATAGCCGCCGGCCCGCTCGTATCTGACGCTCTTTCAAAAAGAATCGAGGAGCTCTGCGGAACATCGCTCCACTTCTTTGATGCGGCAGCACCTATCGTTGCCGGCGACAGTATCGATATGGAGTATGCCTTTGCCGCAAGTCGCTATGACCACGGTGATGATGACTATATCAACTGCCCTATGAACAAAGAGGAATATGAGGCATTTTACGAGGCTCTCGTTAATGCCGAAGGCGCTCCTCAGCATGACTTCGACAAGCGTAAGACCGGTTATGAAGGTTGTATGCCAATTGAGGTCATGGCCAACCGCGGTATTGATACCATGCGTTTTGGTCCAATGAAGCCAGTTGGTCTCCGTGATCCTAAAACTGGTCATAGACCTTGGGCTTGTCTCCAGCTTCGTCGCGAGACTAAGGATGGCGACATGTTTAACCTCGTTGGTTTCCAGACCAATTTGAAGTTTGGCGAGCAGAAACGTGTATTCTCTATGATTCCTGCACTTCACGATGCGGAGTTCTTACGCTACGGTGTAATGCATAGAAATACATTCATCAATTCTCCTCAACTTCTCTCAGCTGATTACCAGTTCAAATCAGTTCCAGGTCTTTTCTTTGCCGGACAGATTACTGGTGTAGAGGGATATATGGAGTCTGCACAGAGCGGACTCATGGCTGGTCTCAATGCTGCTAGATTTATAAATGGAGAGGACCCAGTTGTACTTCCAAAGACAACTATTATGGGAGCTCTTGCAAATTATATTTCTGATGAAAGTGTGGAAAACTTCCAGCCAATGGGAGCAAACTTCGGTGTTCTCCCTGCAATAGAACCAAAGATTCGTGACAAGAAAGAACGTTATGCAGCCCTCGCTGCACGTTCGCTCGAGTATTTTGATAAAGAGGCATAATTATGAAAATTGTTGTTGATGCATTTGGTGGCGACAATGCCCCTCTTGAGATAATCAAGGGCTCAGTAGATGCTCATAACGAATTCGGTTATGACATCATTCTCACAGGTGATGAGAATAAGATTAAGGAATGTGCAAAGGAGAACAACATCGATATCTCTGCAATGGAAATAGTTCATACAGAGGATGTTATTAGCATGCACGACAGCCCTCGTTCAATCCTTAGAGAGCACAAAGATTCATCTTTGGGTCTCGGTATGCAGCTCCTCGCTGAAGGACGTGGTGACGGTTTTGTAACTGCTGGTTCAACAGGTGCTTACGTACTTGCTGCTCACAAAGTAATCGGTGAAATTCCTGGCCTTAAAAAGGCTGCAACTGCTGCAGTAATGCCAAATGATGAGGGTAAGTTCCTCATGATGGACTGCGGCGCAAATCTCACATGTACTCCTGAAGTGCTTCATCAGTTCGCCATCATGGGCGTTGCGTATATGAAGAGCGTTTTCGGAGTAGAGAACCCTCGTGTTGCTCTCGCCAATATCGGTGTTGAGGAATCAAAGGGTACTGATGTTCTTCGTGAAGCTTACAAGCTCATGAGTGAGCAGGACTATAACTTCGTTGGTAATATTGAAGTTCGTGATATTCCTTTTGGTGGCGCAGACGTAGTAGTATGCGAAGGATTTACAGGTAATGTAATTCTTAAGATGTATGAGGGCGTAGCAGCTGCTCTTCTTGGAAATATCAAGAACATCTTTAAGACAAATGCAAAGACAAAGCTCGGCTATCTCTGTATCAAGAGTGAGATGGGCGATTTTAAGAAGAAGATGGACTACAAAGTTTACGGTGGCGCACCTCTTATGGGTATCGCAAAGCCAGTAGCTAAAGCACATGGCTCATCTGATGCAAAGGCATTTAAGTATGCAATTAAGCAAATTGCTGACTATGCAGAGGGTGGAGCTATAGATATAATCGCAGAGGCGGTAAAAGAGTAATGGATCTCCATAATTTTGAAAAAATATTAGGATATGAGTACAAGGACTTAAAACTTCTTGAGACTGCTCTTACACATTCATCCTATGCCAATGAAAAGGGCAATGGGCACAAGTATAATGAGCGTCTCGAGTTCCTTGGCGACTCTGTTTTAGGTTTTGTAACTGCAGATTATTTCTTCAACAATATGAAGAATCTTCCGGAGGGACAACTCACTAAACTTCGCGCAGCCACAGTCTGTGAGGATGCTTGCTACGACTATGCAAAAGAGATTGGTCTTGGTGAGTATCTCTTCCTCGGTAAAGGTGAGGAGAAGACTGGAGGTAGAGAGCGCAAGTCAATTCTTGCAGATGCTTTTGAGGCAGTGATTGCCTCAATTTATCTCGATGGAGGAATTGAGCCAGCAAGAGAATTTGTTCTTCGTTTTATCATTCCTGCTATTGAGAAACATCAGGTAACCTTTAAGGATTATAAGACTGTCCTTCAGGAAGTAATTCAGAAGAATCCTGAGGAGACGCTTACCTATGTACTTGTAGGTGAATCTGGTCCAGACCATGACAAGAAATTTGAGGTTGAGGTACATCTCAACTCGAATGTTATCGGTAAAGGTGAGGGCAGAACTAAAAAACATGCTGAACAGGAAGCAGCACGTGAAGCATTGGAGCTTATGGGATTATGAGTCACAAGAATATTGCACTCTTTGTGGCTCATATTGGATGCCCAAACATGTGCAGCTTTTGTAATCAACACATAATATCTGGCAAACAAGAGACCGCCACGGCAGCCGACGTACACGACGCAGTGAAAACTGCGCTAGACTCCGGTTGCCGTGACGGCCAACTTGCTTTTTTCGGGGGCAGTTTTACTGCCATCGAAAGACCATATATGCTTGAACTTCTCTCGGCTGCAAAGCCTCATATTGATGCGTGTGAAATCACCGGAATCCGCATATCTACGAGGCCTGACGCCATCGACGAAGAGGTTCTTCAGATTCTCAAAGAATATGGTGTAGAAGCGATTGAACTTGGCGCCCAGTCGATGGACGACGAGGTCCTAAGACTTAACCGCAGAGGCCACTCATCTGACGATGTCAGAAATGCCTCGCATCTCATCAAATCCTTCGGCTTTGAGCTCGGTCTTCAGATGATGACTGGCCTCTACGGCGACTCCGACGCGGGCGCCATCAAAACAGCCGAAGAGCTCATAAAACTTCAACCTGATACGGTTCGAATTTATCCAACTGTTGTTCTCGAAGGAACAGAACTAGGTGACCTCTATAACCAGGGAAAATATAAGCCTCAGACTTTGGAGGAGGCAGTGCCTCTCTGCGCAACTCTTCTCACTATGTTTGAAGAGGCCGGAATTAAGGTTATACGTTTGGGCCTTCACTCCGGTGGAAATGTTGAGGACGGATACGTTGCAGGCGCATATCATCCTGCCTTTAGAGAACTCGTTGAGGGACGCATCTATTATGAAAAAGCACTAAAGGGACTCTCTCGTTTTGAGGGTGGTCTTGGTCACACATATAAAATTCATGTAAATCCTAAAGAAATTTCAAAAATGCGTGGTCAGAAACAGCAAAATATAGTACAATTAAAAGATAATAATTACATCTGTAATGTAATTTCAAACGATACTTTGAAAAAGTACGAATTAGAGATAGAGGAAGACTAAGTAATGATTTTAAAAGCACTCGAAATGCAAGGATTCAAGTCATTCCCAGATAAGACTATTTTAAGTTTTGATAAGGGTATGACTGCTGTAGTCGGACCTAACGGCTCTGGTAAGAGTAATATCTCCGACGCAGTTCGTTGGGTACTTGGCGAGCAATCAACAAAGAACCTCCGTGGTTCAAAAATGGAAGATGTTATCTTCGGCGGAACGAGCATTCGAAAAGCTCTCGGTTACGCCGAGGTTACTTTGCGTCTTGATAACAAAGATAGAAGTTTAAATAACGACAACGACGAAGTTTCAATCACCCGTCGTTATTTCCGCTCAGGTGAATCTGAGTACAAAATCAACGATCAAACTGTACGCCTCAAGGACGTAAACGAACTCTTTATGGACACAGGTCTTGGTCGCGACGGCTACTCAATTGTTTCACAGGGTAAGGTTGCAGACATGGTGTCTGCAAAGTCAAAAGAGCGTCGCGACATGCTCGAAGAAGCAGCAGGCATCTCTCACTTCCGTTATAGAAGAACAGATGCTATGCGTCGTCTCGACCAGACAGAAGAAAACTTGATTCGTCTTCGTGACATCCTCACTGAACTTGAGAGCCGCGTAGGTCCTCTTAAGGTTCAGAGTGAGAAGGCAGAGAAGTTTCTCGTTCTCGCCGATGAAAAGAAGACGCTTGAAATTAGTCTTTGGCTCTATACAATCGACACCTTGAAAGAGAGACTCCGTGATCAGGAGCACAAGATTGAACTCTCTGATTCTCAATATAAAGCAGCAGTAGAAGAACTCGAAACTATCGAAAAGAAGACCGACGAGATCTTCCAGCGTTCACAGGAAATCACAATTGAGATTGAAAAGATCCGTGAATCAATGTCCTCATCAGAGGAACAGATCGGTGAAATCAATTCGAAGATTGCTGTAAATGAAAATACAATCGAGCATAACAACCAGTCGATTGAACGTATCAAGAAAGATATGGCTGAGGCAACTGATGAACGTGCTGAGACTGAAGCAAAAATCAAAGAAGCTGAAGCAAAAGTTGCCGAACTTGAAGAAAAGATAAAAGCAAAGAAAGAGGAGATGGCAGCTTTGACTCTCGATGCAGAGAGCCTTACAAGCGCCGACTCTGAAAACTCTGATAAGACAATTGAACTCTCTCAGAAACTCCAGCAGATTTCTGAGGAGATTGCAACTGCTCGTGTTCGCAAGGCAGAAGCTCTCTCTGGTAGAGAAGAGATTTTGGCTCGTAATGAAAACGTGGACGAGAGCCGTGCAGAGCGTCAGAAAGTTATTGATGAATTCAAGAAGGAGCAGGAGAAGGCACAGAAAGATCTCGATGCTTGTCTTGAAACAATAACAAGTGCTACAAACTCAATCAATGGATATAAGCTCCGCGCTGAAAAGCGAGAGGAGAAGTACAATTCTCAGAAAGCTGAAGTTGAATCAAAGCGTATCGAAGTTGAGTCAAAAGCTGAAAAGATTATGATGCTCGAAGAGCTTGAGAAGAACATGGATGGTTACCAGGGCAGCGTTAAGACTGTTGTTCAGGAATCAAAGCGTGGAACTCTTCGTGGTATTCATGGTGCACTTTCAAAACTCATCAATGTCGATGATAAATACACAGTTGCTATCGAGACTGCTCTTGGAAATAACCTTCAGAACATCGTTGTTGACAGTGACGCAGATGCTAAGAAGGCAGTTAAGTTTCTTAAGGATAACAATGCAGGTCGTGCAACATTCCTTCCAATCTCCGCAATTAAGCATAAGCCACTTGAGGAGAAGGGTCTTGATGATTGCTTCGGATATATTGACATCGCAAGTAATCTTGTTAAGTCCGATAAGAAGTACGAAGAAATTGTAAAGAATCAACTCTGTAGAACAGTTGTTGTTGAGGATCTCGATGCAGCTGTAACTATGGGTAAGAAATACAACCACAAGTTTAAGATTGTAACACTTGACGGTCAGGTTATTAATGCCGGTGGTTCAATCACTGGTGGTTCAAAAGTTAAGCAGGCAGGCATGCTTGCCCGCTCAGGTAATATTGACGCTTTGAAGAAGACGCTCGAGTCCGACAGGAAGAAACTTGCAGAACTTGAGGAGAGCTTCAAGCTCACATCAGAGGAACTTGCAAAGGCAAATGCAGAACTTGAAGCATCAGAGTCCGATCTCATTACGGCAAACGAGGAGAAGGTTCGCGCTGAATCTGCTCTTCACCTTGTTGAGAGTCAGCTCCAGTCTGTACTTGACGCAATAGGCGACCTCGATGAGGAGCAGGCAAATTCACAGCTTCGTATTAACGAGTTTGAAAAGCTTGCAAAGGCAGCAGAGAAAGAGGAATTAGATCTTACAGATAAAGCAAAAGGCATTGAAGATGAAATTGCTGAACTCACAGGTAGCAAGGAGGATCTCCGTGCAAAGCGTGAGGAGATGGCAGAGAAGTCTAAGACTCTCGAAGTAGAAGAGATGGCTCTCTCAAAGGATGCTCAGGCAACCCGTGATATTATCGAAGGTCTCAAAGAGGCAAGCGAATCTTCAACGAGTAAAGAGGACGCACTCAAAGCGGAAATTAAAGTCTTTGAGGATCTCAATGAATCTGCAACAAAGGATATTGAGGAACTTAAAGCACAAGTTCAGGGAATTAAAGATGCCAACATCTTCTCTGAGCAAAAGATTGCTGACCTTACTGAGGAACGTCAGAAGGCGGAGGCAGATTCATCTGGTCTTCGTCAGCTTGAACGTGACAAGACATCTGAGCGTGAGCGCCTCTCATCAGACCTCGCTCGTCTCTCTGAGCAGAAAGCTAACATGCTCCGTGAATATGAGGAGACAGAGAACAAACTTTATGAGGAATATCAGCTTACACGCCGCGAGGCATCTGAGATTTCAGAGCCTGCTGAGGATCCTAAGGAGACAAAGGTTAAACTCTCTGAGATTAAAAATAAGATTAAGGCACTCGGTTCTGTTAACGTAGGCGCTATTGAGGAATACAAAGAGGTATCCGAGCGCTATGAATTTATGAGCACACAGATTTCTGATATTGAAGTTTCAAAGGCTGAACTCATCAAACTTATTGAAGAGCTCACATCAAACATGTCACTTCAGTTTAGAGAGCAGTTTGCAAGAATCAATAAAGCTTTTGGCGAGACATTTGTTGAACTCTTTGATGGTGGTAAGGCTGAACTTCTTCTTGAAGATGAGCTCGACATTCTCGAATCACCAATTGAGATTAAGGTACAGCCACCAGGAAAGAACGTACAGAATATCGATCTTCTCTCAGGTGGTGAGAAGGGACTTTCAGCAATTGCACTTCTCTTTGCAATTCTCAAAGTTACTCCTGCTCCATTCTGTATCTTTGATGAGGTTGAGGCAGCACTTGACGACGTAAACGTAGGTCGATATGCACAGTACGTTCGTCGCATGACTCACAACACTCAGTTTATCCTCATCACACACCGTCGTGGCACAATGGAGGAATCCGATATCCTCTACGGTGTAACAATGCAAGAAGAAGGCGTATCAAAGCTTCTTGAACTTAAGACAGCTGAGATGGCTAAAAAGCTTGGCCTTAACTAAAGGAGAACCCTATGGGAATTTTTAACAGAAAAATAAGCAAGGGCATGAAAAAGACCAGAGATCAATTCTCTGGCAACCTTGATAATGTCCTTGATGCTTTCGATGAAATAGGTGACGAACTCTATGATGAACTTACAGAAGTGCTCATCATGGGCGATGTAGGTGTAGGAACTGCCGCTTACATTGTTGACCAGGTTAAAGAGCGAGTTGGTTCAAAGGGCATCAAACATCCAACAGAGGTTCGCACAGTAATTAAAGAAGTTGTAGCTGATATGCTCGGCGAAGATCAGACAATTGACTTCGTAACAACGCCAGCAGTAATTCTTGTTGTTGGTGTAAATGGCGTTGGTAAAACTACAACTATTGGTAAGATGGCTCACTACTTTGAGTCACAGGGCAAGAAGGTTATCCTTGGTGCAGCTGACACATTCCGTGCTGCCGCTATTGACCAGCTTGAGATTTGGGCTGAGCGTGCAGGTGTTGAAATCGTTAAGCACAAAGAGGGTGCTGACCCTGCAGCTGTTGTTTTCGACACAATCAATGCTGGCGTTAGTAGAAATGCTGACGTAATCATAATTGACACAGCAGGTCGACTTCATAACAAGAAACACTTGATGGAAGAACTCAATAAGATCTTCCGTGTAATAGACAGAGAACTTCCATACTCTGACCGTGAAATTTTCCTTGTACTTGATGCAACAACTGGCCAGAATGCTATCAGTCAGGCTAAGGAATTCATGGGCGTAACAGAGGTTTCTGGTATTGTACTCACAAAGCTCGATGGTACAGCTCGCGGTGGCGTAGTACTCTCAATCAACAATGATCTCAAACTCCCAGTTAAATTTATCGGCGTAGGTGAGGGGCTCGACGATCTCCAGCCATTCTCAGCTGAGACATTTGCAGCATCACTCTTTGATGTTGAACCACCAGAGGATGCTTCAAACTATGAGCCAATTATCACAGTCAACGAGGAACGTCTCGCTCGCGATAAGGCTGAAGCTGCAGCAAGAGAAGTTGAAAGACAGAAACTTGAAGCAGAAGAAAAAGCCCGCCTTGAAGCTGAAAAGGCAGCTGCAATGGAGGAATCCGTTGAAGAGCCTGTAGAAGAAACTCCAGTAGAGGAAGAACCTGTTGAAGAGATAACTGAAGAGGAACTTCAGGAGATTCTTGAAGAGGAAGAAGTTGAAGAGGCTGAAGAGATAGCTGAAGTTATTGAAGAAGTGACTGAGGAAAAGGCTGAGCCAGAAGAAGAACCTGAAGAAGAGCCAGTTGAGGAAGAGAAGCCTGAAGAACCAAAGAAAGAGAAGAAATCTTTCTGGAAGGATCTCTTCGGTGGCTCTGGGGAGTATATGGGATGATCTTTTTAGTAGCAACATCAAATAAAGATAAGGTCAAAGAATTCCAAAGGATACTCGGCCCGCTCGGTATTGAATTCAAATTGGCATCTGAACTTGGAATTGAGCTTCCAGATGTTGAGGAGAATGGTTCAACATTCATAGAGAATGCTTTTATTAAAGCGAGGAGCGGGGCAAAAGTTTCTGGCTACCCAACACTTGCAGATGACTCCGGTATCTGTGTAGATGCCTTAGGTGGCAGACCTGGCATTTACTCCGCACGTTACAGTGAAGATGAGGCGTTTGCTCGCATAGATAAGAATGCTGCAAACAACGCTAAGATGCTCCGTGAACTTGGCGACACTCCACTTGAGAAGAGGACTTGCCATTACACATGTGCGATAGCATGTGTGTTCCCTGATGGCAGAGAGGTCTCCTGTGAGGAATATTGCTATGGTCATATTGGCTTTAAAACTATTGGCAGTTTTGGCTTTGGATATGATCCCCTTGTCCTCATAAATGTTGAGGCAGGTGCAAAGGCTGGCGCAGAGCCTGGAAAGCTCACATTCGGTGAGATTCCACCAGACATTAAAGATACAGTTAGCCATAGAAGTAAGGCACTTCATAAGATGGCTGAACTTTTGAAAGACGAAATCTAAGAGGTATTTATGACTAGTAAAGAAAGAGCAAAGTTTAGAGCAGAGGCACATAAGCTCACTCCTGCTTTCCAGATTGGCAAGTATGGTGTGACTGAGCCTGTTATTGCTCAGACAGAAGAGGTGCTCGACGCAAAGGAACTTATCAAAGTAAGAGTTCTTCTTGAGTCTTGCCCAGAGACTCCTCGTGAGGTTGCTGATAAACTTGAAAAGGCAACTGGTGCTGACATCATCAGTGTTATCGGTGGTGTAATCACTCTTTATCGTTATAGTGATCCACTCCACGAGAAGGCAATTAAAAAAGCCGCTAATATTAAGCGTGCAAAGGCAGCTGCTGCAGGTAACAACTACGGCGGCAGACTCGACAAGGAGAAAAAATGGAAAAGATAGGCATCTTTGGTGGGACTTATAATCCTCCACACGTTGGACATCTTAATATTGCCGAACAGTTTGTGGAAGCTTATGGGCTTGACCGCTTGCTTATCATTCCAACCTATGTCCCTCCACACAAGGTCTCTCCGAACTTGGCCTCCTGTGAGGACCGAATCGCAATGTGCAATGCAACATTTACTGACCCCGTTTATGAGGTGAGCACAATTGAGATCGACCGAAAAGGAAAGAGCTATACACATGACACGTTGAAAGAACTAAAGGGTATCTATAAGGATGCGAAGTTCTACTTTTTATGTGGAGACGATATGCTCCTTTCTCTTCATACCTGGTATAAGCCAAAGGATATTTTGAAGTACTGTACAATTGTTGCAGCAGTTAGAACAGACGGATTCTCTTACGATGTTTTAAAGGATTATGCTGTTTCACGTTACAGAGGACCGTATGAAGGCGGAAAAATTCAGTTTTTGGAAATAGATCCAATGGAACTCAGCTCCACTGAGATTAGAAATAAAATTAAGTCCGGTGAGAAGATAGATAAACTTGTCACCAAGGAAACACTCGCATACATAAATTCAAGGGGGCTTTACAGTGATTGAGCGTAAAGAAGAGTTTATTAAAATTATGAGTGAAAAACTGCAGGAGAAAAGGTTTAATCACTCTTTAAATGTTGCCAAAGCCGCGAAGGCACTTGCCGAGCGCTATGGTGAAGATGTGGAGCGGGCATATCTCTGCGGACTTCTTCACGACATTGAGAAGAATTCTCCTGACGAGGAACAGCAGGAATACATGTTCCGTTTTCCTGATATTCCAGAGGTTGTCGCAAAGACCCCTAAACTATGGCATGCCGCAGCAGGCGCAGCCTTTGTTCGCGACGAACTTGGAATAACGGACCCAGAGATGATCTCTGCAATCAAGTATCACACAACTGCGAAGGCAGGAATGACAATGCTTGAAAAAATCATATACATTGCTGATTTCATTTCGGACGAGCGCGACTATCCTGGCGTTGATGAAGTTCGTGAGGCAGCATTTGATGATATTAATAAGGCAATTCTTATTGGTACTCGTTTCACCCTTGAGGACCTCCTTCGACAGGGCCGAGTAATTAATCAGGATACAATAGACGCATATAATGAAGTTTGCAAATACTTCAATTACAGATAAAAGAGGCACAAAGTATGACAGCACAAGAAAAAATTGCAAAAATCGTAGAGGCACTTGAGAACAAGAAGGCTACAGACATTAAGGTTCTACAGATTGCAGACCTAACAGTTTTAACAGAGTACTTCATAATCGCAAGTGGTACATCTACAACACAGGTCAGAGCTTTGACAGACGAGGTAGACTATCAGCTTGAAGAGGCTGGCGAGAAGGGTAAACTCGAGGGCAAAGCAACAGACTGGAAGCTTATCGATTTTGGTGATGTAATTCTCCACGTTTTCACTCCAGAGGCACGTGAGCATTACAACCTTGAGAAGCTTTGGGCAGATGCGGAAGAAATTTCCATTTAAGGAGTTTTGATAAATGAAAAACTATGATTTCAAAGCCACTGAAGCTAAGTGGCAACAGAAGTGGGAGGATGCTGGTGTCTTCCACGCAGAAGATGGCTCATCAAAGCCAAAGTTTTATGGACTCGTAGAGTTCCCATATCCATCAGGTGCAGGTATGCACGTTGGACATATCAAGGCTTATTCAGGACTTGAAGTTGTATCTCGTAAGCGTCGTATGCAGGGTTACAACGTTCTTTTCCCAATAGGTTTTGATGCATATGGTCTTCCAACAGAGAACTATGCAATTAAGACAGGTATCCATCCTCGTAAAGTTACTGACATGAATATTGAGCACTTCTCACAGCAGCTTAAGTCAGTTGGTTTCTCATTCGACTGGACACGTGTTATCGATACAACAGAGGAAGGCTACTACAAGTGGACACAGTGGATCTTCCTTAAGATGTTTGAGAACGGACTTGTTTTCCGTGATAAGGCTCTTGTAAACTACTGCCCATCTTGTAAGGTAGTTCTTTCAAACGAGGATTCACAGGGTGGAAAGTGTGACATCTGTCACTCAGACATCGTTCAGAAGCCAAAGGATGTTTGGTATCTCAGAATTACAGAATATGCAGATAAACTCCTTGAAGGACTTGAGACAGTTGATTACCTCCCAAACATCAAACTCCAGCAGGTTAACTGGATTGGTAAGTCAACAGGTGCATTTGTTAACTTCGATGTTAAGGGTTCTGATAACGAACAGCTCAGAATTTATACAACTCGTCCAGATACACTTTTCGGTGTAACATTCATGGTAATGGCACCAGAGCATCCAATGCTCGACAAGTATGCAGATAGAATAAAGAACTTCGATGCTATCAAGGCTTACCGTGCAGAGTGTGCAAAGAAGACAGAGTTTGAACGTACACAGCTCGTAAAAGATAAGACTGGTGTTAAAGTTGATGGTCTCTCAGGTATCAACCCAGTTGATGGCCGTGAAATCCCAATTTATGTAGCAGACTACGTAATGATGGGATACGGTACAGGTGCCATCATGGCAGTACCAGCTCATGATCAGCGTGACTATGATTTCGCAAAAGAGTTTGGAATTGACATTATTGAAGTAATTAAGGGTGGCGATATCTCTAAGGAAGCTTATACAGGCGACGGTGAGATGGTTAACTCTGGTTTCCTCAATGGTCTTACAAATAAGAAGGACTCTATTGATAAGATGGCAGAGTACCTTCAGAAGAAGGGCTGTGGCGAGAAGGGTGTTCAGTATAAGATGAAGGACTGGGCATTTAACCGTCAGAGATATTGGGGTGAACCAATTCCAATCGTTCACTGCCCAACTTGTGGTATGGTTGCAGTACCTTATGATGAGCTCCCACTTAAGCTTCCTGTTGTTGAGCAGTTTGAACCTGGTCAGGACGGCGAGAGCCCACTTGCTAAGATTGACTCTTTTGTTAACTGCAAGTGCCCTAAGTGTGGTGGCGACGCAAAGCGCGAGACAGATACAATGCCTCAGTGGGCAGGTTCTTCTTGGTACTATCTCCGTTATATGGATCCTCATAATGACAAGGCACTAGCTTCTCGTGAGAACCTTGAATATTGGGGCCAGGTAGACTGGTACAACGGTGGTATGGAACACGTAACTCGTCATATGATCTATTCACGTTTCTGGCATAGATTCCTCTATGATATCGGCGTAGTTCCAACAAAGGAGCCTTATGCTAAGCGTACAGCTCAGGGTCTTATTCTCGGCCCTGACGGCGATAAGATGTCAAAGTCAAAGGGCAATGTAATTGACCCAATGGATGTTGTAAACGAGTATGGCGCTGACGTTCTTCGTACCTATGTGCTCTTCATGGGTGACTATGAGAAGGCTGCTCCTTGGTCTGAGTCTTCAGTTAAGGGTTGTAAGCGCTTTATGGATAGAACTTGGGGACTCCAGGACATCCTTGTTGATGGCGATATATTCTCTAAGGAACTCGAAGTTCCATTCAATAAGACAATCAAGAAAGTTTCAGAAGATATTGAGGGTATGAAGTTCAACACAGCTATTGCTGCACTCATGTCTCTTATCAATGAAATTTATGATAATGGCAAGATTAATAAGGCAGAACTTAAAGCCTTCATCACACTTCTCTATCCTTTTGCTCCTCATATGACAGAGGAGATCTTTAAAGAGCAGGGCTTCGGTGGCATGATGGCCAATGGTAGTTGGGTAGACTACGATGAAGCTAAGTGTGTTGATGAGACAATCGAAATCGTTGCTCAGATCAACGGCAAGATTCGTGCAAAGCTCAATATCGCGGCTGACGCTTCACAGGATGAGGTTTTGGCACTTGCAAAAGCCGATGAAAAAGTTGCTGCTGAAATCGCTGGAAAGACTATCGTTAAGGAGCTTTATGTACCTGGACGTCTTGTAAACATTGTTGTTAAATAAGGGAGTTTCCTATGAACGAAACTGTAGCAAATGAAGCTATTGAAACTGTAGAAGAAAACGTAACCTTTATCGGTGAAATTCAGAAAATTTGGGGCATCATAGTTGATGCTTTCACAAACAATCTTTTTGAGATTGTACTTGGTGTTCTTGTAATTGTTCTCTTCCTTCTTTTTAGAAAATGGCTTTCAAAGAACATTTCAAATATCTTTGCAAAGGTATTTAAGAAAAACCCTGTTGTCGGAGCGGGCATTAGAACTTCAGTTCAGGATCCTTTGAAGACATTCTTCTTCATTTTTGGATTCTATGTTGGCTTCCTTATCATGGGCCCACCTGATAGTGTTGTCGTTGGAATTAACAGGATTTTCAGAATTTGTAATATCGTCCTTATAGCTTGGTCGCTTGCAAATTTCACTCCATTCCTTACCTCTATGGTTATCAAAATGGAGGAGACAAACAAGCGCGCAAATGCCGTAGCTATTAAGTTTATAGCCAATCTTTTAAAGATTTTAATCGTTGCGCTCTCAGTGGTTGTAATCATTAGTGAGCTCGGCTATAACATCACCGGTCTTATCACTGGTCTTGGTCTTGGCGGTCTTACTTTTTCACTTGCTGCTCAGAGTACAGCATCAAATCTCTTCGCGGGATTCTCAATCGTATCCGATAAACCATTTGATGTCGGCGATTACATTATCACTCCATCAGTTGAGGGTACAGTTGAGGACATCACAATGAGAAGTACTCGTATTCGAACTATTGCGGGCACTATGATTGTCATGCCAAACTCGAAACTTATTGATGAGGCGATAACAAATGCGTCAAGGATGAACAGCCGTTATATTGATATGACCATTGGCCTTACATATGACACTGATTCAGCAAAATTACGCAATTGTATTGAGGATATCAAGGAGATGCTTAATGCTCATCCAGAAGTTCTCGACGACCGCATAGTTGTAGTATTTTCGGGCTTTTCTGACAGTAGCCAGGATATCAGAATAATCTATTCTATGAATACAAAAGCACTGGATCCATCTCTTAGAATTCGTGAGGATATCAATTTCAAAATCAAGGAAATCGTAGAGAAAAATGGTGCATCTTTTGCATTCCCAAGCGTTACTGTTTATACAGGGTCAGAAGAGGCTTAAATTATATTTGACTTTAAAAAGTACTTGTTATATAATTTAGCAGTCTACTCGGTAGACTTATTTGATATTAACCCTACATTTCGGAGGGAGGGACATAAATGAGCGAAGTAAAAGTTAAAGAGGGCGAGTCACTTGACAACGCTCTTAGACGCTTTAAGAGACAGACTTCTCGTGACGGTGTTATCCAGGAAGTTCGTAAAAGAGAGCATTACGAAAAGCCATCTGTAAAGAGAAAAAAGAAATCAGAGGCAGCTCGTAAACGTAAGTACAAATAAAAACAAACAGCCGGTTGTTATCAACCGGCTTTGTTTTTTGTCTTTTTATTTCTATTATTAAATATAATGTGCTATACTTTTAATGTAAAATTTATGTTTTAGGAGATATCTCGTGAGTAAATTTAAGGACGTATTTTATAAGTGGTTTTATGTTGAGGAGAAGGCACCCGGCCTTCTTTCAATAACACCTGAAAAGCTTAAATCTATGGGTGTTATAATTATTGCTTTGGATGCCGATAACACAAGTTCCTTTGACCGCACAACAGAGCCAATTCCTGGCGCAGTTGAGTGGGTTGATGGAATGAAAAAGGCTGGATTTAAGCTTGTCCTTCTATCAAATGGAAAGAAGACCCGCGCAAAGATTTTGGCAGATCAGTATGGTATTCCTGTGCTCGGTCTCTGCTGCAAGCCACTTCCTTTTGGATACTGGAGAGCAGTGTTAAAATTTAGGAAAAAACCTGATAAATTTGTCATGATTGGCGACCAACTTTTCACCGATATTTGGGGCGCAAATATGTGGGGATATCAGTCGATTTGGTGTAAGCCAGTTGGCAAAGATAGAAAGCAAAAAATTGGATTTGCAGTCAAGAGATCCCTTGAAAAAGCGGTAGCTTTTTATATCGATAAAACCTATGAAAAATACAGGGAAAAGGAGGGCTGAAAATGAACATAAAATCCCTTTCAAATGTGTTGAATGAGGGCGCCGCCGCTCTTATCGTTTCAGAGACGAACAGGCTTTATTTTACTGAGTTTTCAGCCTCTGACGGATTTCTCATTGTAGGAAAAACTGGCGCAAAATTCATCACTGACAGCAGGTATATTGAGGCGGCTTCTGTGGAGGCAAAAGACTGTGTGGTTGAGCTTCAAAAAACAGGCCTCGAATTTGATGAACAGCTGAAAGAAACGCTTCGCTCTTTTGGAGCAAAACAGGTGTTTATTGAGGCATCTCGTCTCTCCGTTTCAGATGCAGCATATTATGAGGAAAAACTCAGTGATTTTATCATCGTAAAAACAGATGAACTCGACAACGAAATCAATAAAATCCGCAAGGTGAAAAATGCTGAGGAGATTGGAAAAATTAAGCGAGCTCAGGAAATCGCAGAGGGAGCTTTTAAGAAGATCTTACCTCTTGTAAAGCCGGGCGCTTTGGAGCGCGACATCGCAGCAGCACTCGATTATGAGATGCGTAAGCTTGGCGCGCTCGGTGTGTCGTTTGAGACAATTGTTGTCGCTGGAGAGAACTCCTCAAAGCCACATGGTGTGCCGGGCGACAACAAAGTTAAAAACGGCGACTTCGTAACCTTTGATTTCGGAGCACTTTATGCTGGATATCATTCTGATACAACAAGAACAGTCTGCGTTGGAACACCAACTTCTGAGATGGCTAATGTGTATGACACGGTGCTTAGAGCGCAGAAAGCGGGAGTTGAGGCTTTGAAGCCGGGGCTTGCTTGTAGAGCTGCCGACGCAGTATGCCGCGACATAATCAAGGAGGCCGGTTACGGCGATTTCTTCGGCCACGGCACTGGCCACGGCGTCGGCGTGGAAATCCACGAGCAGCCAAATCTCTCGCCTCGTACATCGGAGGATGTTTTGCTCGAAGTTGGTAATGTTGTAACGGTTGAGCCGGGCATTTATCTCCCGGGAAAATTCGGTGTGAGAATAGAAGATATGCTCAGCATCACGGAAGATGGCTCCTATAATTTTGTCACTTTACCAAAAGAGCTCATTACATTATAATGTAAAAAAGGGTTGAAAAAGCCCGTTTGCTAATATATAATATAGCGCGTATAAAAAGTAATTATTAACCGGAGGTTTATTTTATGATTTCTGCAGGTGATTTCAGAAACGGTGTAACATTCGAGGAAGATGGCCAGGTTCTCCAGGTTGTTGAATTCCAGCATGTTAAGCCAGGTAAGGGCGCTGCTTTTGTTCGTACAAAGACAAAGAACGTTATCACTGGTGCCGTAGTTGAAAAGAGCTACAACCCAACAGCTAAGTTCCCAACAGCTTTTGTTGAGAGAAAAGATATGGAATATTCTTATAGTGACGGAGATCTCTATTACTTCATGGATCCAGAGTCATACGAGCTTATCCCAATCAACGAGTCAGAGCTTTCTGATAACTTCAAGTTCGTAAAAGAGAACATGACTTGCCGTGTTCTTTCTTACAAGGGCAAGGTATTTGGCGTAGAGCCACCTAACTTTGTAGAGCTTAAGGTTACACAGACTGACCCAGGTTTCAAGGGCGACACAGCTACAAACGCTACAAAGCCAGCTACACTTGAGACAGGTGCTGAGGTTAAGGTTCCTCTCTTTATCGATGAGGGTGAAATGATCCAGATTGACACTAGAACAGGTGAATACATGGGTCGTGCATAAGTTGCACGTTTTGTAGGAGGTAACTTCAAATGACAACAGTTGAAAGAGTTGCTTATCTTAGAGGTCTTATTGAAGGTCTCAACTTAAATTCAGAAAAATCTGAAACAAAGATGTTTAACGCAATTATCGACATCCTTGAGGAACTTGCTGAAGATCAGGAAGACCTTGCAAGTGATCTCGATTTAGTATCTGCTCAGCTTGATGAAGTAGATGAGGACCTCGGAATGGTTGAGGAACTTCTCTACGGTGGTTGTGAGTGCGATGATGAGTGTGACTGCGGTTGCGAAGATGAAGAGTGTGACTGCCATGACCATGCTTCTGAAGCTCCAGTAGCTGAAGATGAGCCTGAATACTATGAAGTTGAATGCCCAGCTTGTCACGAAGTAATTTGTGTAGACGAAGGCATCCTTGAAGAAGGAAGCGTTGAATGTCCAAACTGTGGTGAGAAACTCGAGTTTGAAATCGAATTTGAGGACTAACACTTATCCGGTAAAATTGGGGCATCGGCAGACTGTCGATGCCCTTATGTTTCTAAAGAGGGATTATGGAACTTATCTTAGCCTCTAAATCTCCTAGGCGTATAGAGATTCTTAGAAATGTTGGATATGACTTTACAATCACACCAGCATCATATGATGAATCAACTGTCGACCTGAGTGCAAATCCTGTTAAAGGTGTGGAAAAACTTGCAGAGGGAAAGGCGAAAGCAGTATTTGATACATTGCCATCCGTTGCAAAGTTGAACACAGTTGTACTTGGGGCGGACACTATTGTTGTGTGTGATGGCGAAGTCATGCTCAAACCTAAGGATGAGTCTGATGCCGTACGTATGCTAAAGAAGCTTTCCGGTAAAACCCATCAGGTGTATACGGCAGTAGCTTTAGCAACTGCAAAAGAAACGAATATATTTGTTGAAAAAACTGATGTCTATTTCTACAACTTAACGGAAGATGAGATAGACGAATATATTAAAACCGGTGAGCCAATGGATAAGGCTGGAGCTTATGGTATTCAGGGCAAAGGTTGTTTCTTGGTAAAGAAGATTGATGGTGATTATTTCAACGTAGTAGGTCTTCCAATTTCATCGGTAATGAGACAGCTAAAAAAGATTGGTCTCGATTAAAGGAGCGTATTTATGTTTACACAGGACATAGGAATTGATCTTGGTACAGCTAATACTCTTGTATTTGTTAAGGGTAAGGGTATCGTTATTCGCGAGCCTTCAGTTGTAGCAGTTGACGTTCGCTCAACACCTAACAGAGTTGTTGCTGTTGGTTCAGAAGCAAAGGAAATGATCGGTAGAACTCCTGGTTCTATTACTGCAGTTCGCCCTCTTAAGGACGGCGTTATTGCAGACTTTGATATCTGTGCCGATATGCTTAAAGAGTTTATTAGAAGAGCTATGAGTTCTTCTCCTCTCACAAAGGCGCGCGTTATGATCTGTATTCCATCTGGCGTTACAGAGGTTGAACGTAGAGCTGTACATGATGCAGCACGTTCTGCTGGCGCAAAACAGGTTTCACTTATTGAGGAGCCAATGGCTGCTGCAATTGGTGCTGGTCTTCCAGTATCTGAGGCAACAGGTTCTATGGTTGTTGACCTCGGTGGTGGTACTGCAGAAGTTGCTGTTATCTCACTTGGTGATATCGTTACTTCTTGTTCTGCACGTGTTGCAGGCGACAGCTTCGACGACGCAATCATTGCTTACGTAAAGAGAAAACATAACCTTCTTATTGGTGAGCGTACAGCAGAGGACATTAAGATTAAGATTGGTTCCGCTTATCCATATGAGGGCGAGGGTGCTATCGATGTAAAGGGTCGAAACCTTGTTGATGGCCTTCCAAAGAATGTTGAAATCACATCTGAGGAAATTCGCGAAGCTCTTGCCGACAGTATTAATATGATACTTGATTGTATTCGTACAAGTCTTGAAAAGACTCCACCAGAACTTGCCGCTGATATCATCGACCAGGGCATTATGCTCACTGGTGGTGGCGCACTTCTCCGTGGAATTGATAAACTTATCTCTGTTGAGACTAACATGCCTGTACGCGTTGCCGACAATCCACTTGATTGTGTAGTAAATGGCACAGGCGCTTGTCTCGAAAACGACTTACTCGGCGCATCAAGCACAAGTAATTACGACTAAAAATTTGGGGGCTTTCTTAAAGAAGCCCCTTTTGGTATTTAATTAGGCGGTGTTCACTTGAACAGATTTGTTAAAAGTACATGGTTTAAAGTTATAGTTGCAATTGTTGCACTTCTCTTTGTGCTTCTTATTTTTTCTGCAGCTAGTAAAAAGGGTAGTTCACCTTTGTCTACTGTTTTTGGAACAGTGACAGAGCCGGTTGCTCATGCCTCATCAGGTGTTGGAAGTAAACTTGGCAAGCTCCCAGGTGGACTTCGCTCAAAGGCTAAGTATGAGGAAGAGATTAAGAGTTTGAAGAAGCAGATTGCTGGCTATCAAAAAGAACTCGCCGACTATGAGCAGCTCAAGCAGCAGAATGAACTTTATCAGAACGCTCTTGGTGTTAAGGAAAAGAATTCTGACTTCGAGTTTGTTTATGCCTCAGTTATAGGCAGAGATGCTGCGGACGTTTACACAAGCTTCACTTTGAGCAAGGGCTCAAAGGACGGTATAGCTGTAAACGACCCTGTAATCTGTGGCGAGGGTCAACTTGTAGGTTTGGTGTCTAAGGTTTCACCAACTTACTGTGTTGTATCCACAATTCTTGATCCAAAGGTTTCTGTCAGTGCATACGAGGTTAGAACAAGAGAGACGGGTTATGTTTCAAACACAACTATCATGTCAGAGACAGGACTTGTTAGGGTTGCAGGCCTCAGCCGTACAACTTCTGTAACAGCAGGTGGTGTTGTTTGCTCAACTGGTGTTGGCGGTGTATATCCAAGAGATTTGATCATCGGCATGGTTAAGGAGATTAAAGATGACGACCATACAATCTCATCATATCTCGTTGTTGAGCCAACAATTAACATAAAGGATATCGAGGATGTACTCGTTATCACTAACTTCGAAGGACAGGGCGTGGCCGTGTCATGATGAAGAATATATCGAAAAAGAAGAGGGCTCTCTACATAAGAAGAATTATCTTTGTGGCTGCTATTATTCTTGTGGCACTCCTACAGAATACACCACATGTTATGCCGGGCATCTTTGGCTCACATGCATTTCTTCTTATACCGCTCGTTGTTTGTTTCGGAATGTTTGAAACAAGTCTTGTGGCGGCTTTGATGGGCGCTCTTGCAGGAATCCTTTGGGATGTCACAGTGGCATCCGGTGACGGCTACAACGCGCTCATCTTAATGTTGTTTGCGACCGCCACAAGTCTTCTCATAAGCTATCTTATGAGAAATAACATTTCAACAGCACTCCTACTTGGTGCAGTTGCTATTGTGCTTTATTGCTTACTTCATTGGTTTATCTTTGTGGTTTGCAGTGGCGCAACAGGTGGCTTTGTAACATTGTTTACTTTCTATTTGCCATCTGCAATTTATACTTTCGCTTTCGTACCAATTTTCTATATTATTCTTAGAGCACTCCTGAGAAAGATTAAGGAGTAGCAAATAAGAAGGAGGTGTCAGCATGTATAGACAGCGATTTCCACAGCAGCGAAGAAGCCGAATCCTTGCTGTTTTGTTTGCTCTTGTCTTTGTGTTCTTTGCTGGCACACTTCTCAAGGTTCAAGTTGTCAAAGCAGAAGATTATCAAAAGAGTACAGTCACTGCTTATACAGTAACAGTTGAGGCAGCCCGCGGTGAGATCCTCGACCGCAATGGTGGCGCTTTGGTTACAAATAAGCAGGGCAACTCTATTGTCTTTAATTACGCATATTTTCCAACAGATTTAAAAGAGCGTGATGAACTTATCCTCGCGCTCATTAATCTCTGTGATGAGAATGGCCAGGATCATATCGACAACCTTCCGATTTACATCAAGGGCGATGGAACATATGACTTTGTGGAGTATGACAAAGAGGAAGATGACGATATTGTAGACTATATCACTTGGCTCAAGTCCCCTGAGATGCTCAATTTAAACAGTTATGCGACAGCAGACAACTGTATGACAGCTCTTATTAAGCGTTATGAACTCCAGGATTATTCACAGGAAGATGCGAGAAAGATTGCGGCTGTCTGTGTTGAAATGAAGAAACTTGGTTTTTCAACCTCAACACCATATACGTTTGCTGAGGATGTAGATATGAGCCTCATCGCCATTATCATGGAGAATGGTGCATTTTATAGAGGCGTAGAAAACCTCATTGTTCCTTATCGTGAATTTAACGACGGTACAATCGCTCCACACATCATTGGTCGTACAGCAAAGATTTCTGCTGAGCAGTATAAGGCTGATAAAGAAAAGACCGATGAAGCTGTAGCAAAGGCTGAAGAAGAGGAAGCTTCTGAGGAAGAGATCCAGGACATCAGACGTAATGCTTATACTATGAACGACATAGTTGGTAGTGGCGGAATTGAGGGTGCTATGGAGGAATATCTCCGTGGTACGCGAGGACAGAAAACTGTGTATATCGATTCAGAGGGCAATGCAACTGAGGAATATACAGTCGCTCCAAAACAGGGCGATACAATCATCACAACAATTGACCCAGCCCTTCAAAAAGTTGCTCAGGCTGCTCTTGAACGAAGAGTTACATCCCTCTCTGTTGAAACAGACCTTCCTGATGGTGCTGCAGCCGCAGCAGTTGTAGTTGAAAATATTCACACAGGTGAGATTCTTGCCTGCGCCACATATCCTTCATACGACAACTCCACATGGGATGAGAACTACGATGCTTGGGTAGATGATAAGATTGGCTCTCCTCTTTGGAACCGTGCGACAATGAGTACATACGAACCAGGTTCAACATTTAAACCTTGCGTTGCTGTTGCCGGCCTTGAGGAAGGCTTTATTGACGAGAGCTTCACATGGGATTGTGATGGTTATTATAGATACTTCTCAGACGTAGAATTCGGTTGTGCAGGACGTGCTGCTCACGGCGAAAATAATGTAACCGGAGCTATCGATAAATCTTGCAACTGTTTCTTCTATGAGACAGGTCGACTTCTCGGTATCGACAGAATTGATAAATGGGCATCAGCTTTTGGTCTTGGCCAAAAGACAGGTGTTGAGATAAACGAGGCACAGGGTATTCTTGCCGGTAAGGAATACAGAGAATCACAGGGAGGCACATGGCACCCTGGTGATACTGTTCAGGCAGCTATCGGTCAGTCTGATCATCAGTTTACTATTCTTCAGATGGCAAACTACTGTGCGACTATTGCCAATGGTGGCACGCGCTATATTCCTCATTTTGTTAAGGCAATTATGTCTTACGATTATAAGGAAACAGTACTCGTTAAAGAGCCAACAGTTGCACAGGACCTCGGAATTAAGAAGTCCAACTTAAAGTTGGTTCAAGAGGGTATGTATAAAGTTGCAAACGAAGGTTTCTGTAAGTCAGCTTTTGCTGGTCTTCCAATTAAGGCTGCAGCAAAGACTGGTACATCAGAAGTTAAGAAGAAATATGATGGTGTAATTGTTGAGGGTAACAACGGTTTCCTTATTACATATGCACCTTATGATAATCCAGAAATTGCAATTGCTCTTGTTGTGGAAACAGCTAACACTGGTTCTATGACAGCATCAATTGCCGCTGATATTTATCAGTACTACTTCTCAGAAAAACCACTTAAATCTGTTCAACAGTACAACACATTCTTAAGATAGGAGGTAAAAAGCATGGCAAATTTTGTAGCAAAGAAAATACTTTTTACATCCGGTAAGGGTGGTGTTGGGAAGTCAACGCTTTCAACTACATTTGCTAAGCTCCTCTGTACACAGGGCTTCAATGTCTTGATGATTGACTGTGACATCTGTCTTCGTACTCTCGATATCATGCTCTCAGTAAGTAGTATGGTTCTCTATGACTGGTACGATATTGTTGCTGATAATGTAGATGCAAGGTCAGCTCTAATTACCACTGGTGGTCCAAAGCTTCTTGCTGCACCGCAGGGTGAGGTTGATGTAACTGCAGATGACATGAAGAAGCTTATAAAGACTTATGAACGAGATTTTGACTATATCGTTCTTGACTGTCCTGCTGGAGTGGGACAAGTTTTTGAAGCTGCTCTTGCCGTCTCAGATCTCGCACTTATAGTTTCAACACCGGACAATGTCTGTGTAAGAAGCGCAGCCGTAGCTGCAGCGAAGGCAAACGACGCCGATGTAGAGGCAAGGCTTCTCATCAACCGATTCCAGAAAGGAATCACATTTGGAGGAAGAGCCTTGAACATCGACGAGGTTGTCGATGCGACAGGCGTACAACTTGTAGGTGTAATTCCTGAAGACAAGGCACTTGTTCTCTCAATGTTAAATGGTGAACTCGTTGATCCTAACACAAAGAGTGTTAAAGCGATGGAAAGAGTCATCAAAAGACTCAATGGAGAGTATGTTGCACTGAAAATTTAACTATATATTGTGCCTGGTTTCGACCGGGCACTTTTTGGTTATTTTTTACAAAAACGTGTTGCCCAAATTTAATATTTATGTTAGAATATACTGTATTGAAATGGTTTTTAGGGGGCAATCTCATGAATATCGCACTTATTGCGCATGACGTAAAAAAAGAACTTATGACACAGTTCTGTATTGCATACTGTGGTATCCTTTCAAAGCACACTCTTTGTGCTACAGGTACAACAGGTAAAATAGTTTCTGAGGCAACAGGACTTGAAATTCAAAAGTTTTTAAGTGGTGCTCAGGGTGGCGAGCAGCAGATTGCTTCTCGTATTGCTTGTAATGAAATAGACTTGCTCCTCATGTTTGGTGATCCACTTAATCCAAAGCCAAACGAGCCAAACGAAGCAAATCTTTTAAGACTTTGTAACGTTCACAATATTCCAGTTGCTACAAATATTGCAACTGCCGAGGCACTCATCCACTCACTTGCGCGTGGCGACCTCGATTGGCGTGACATTGTTAACCCTAAAAACACCTAATATCAAGAAAAGATGGGCCGTGCTTTTTATTGCAAAAGCACGGCTCTTGTATTATAATTGTTCCGTTATTTATCTATTTTAATCGTATGTAATATGGAGGAGAAGCCCAATGGCTCTACTTACAAATGCAATCAAAGGTACACAGGATGTGCTCCCACAGGACAGTTATAAGAACCGTTTTGTTGAGCAGACACTTGCTGAAATCGCTGGTAATTACGGTTTCCGCGAGATTCGTACGCCTGTGTTCGAACATACAGAGCTCTTTAACCGCTCCGTTGGTGATACAACTGACGTAGTACAGAAAGAGATGTACACATTCATGGATAAGGGTGACAGATCAATCACACTTCGTCCAGAGGGAACAGCTGGTGCTGTCCGTGCTTTCTTGGAGCATGGTCTTTTCAACGAGGCTCTTCCACAGAAGGTTTTCTATCTCACTTCTTGCTATCGTTACGAGAAGCCACAGGCTGGCCGTCTTCGTGAGTTCCACCAGTTCGGTGTTGAGTGTTTTGGTGCTGAGAGCTCAGCTGCTGATGCTGAGGTAATTGCTCTCGCAAATGAGATTTTTGGATTCCTCGGTGTAAAGGGGCTTGAACTTCAGATTAACTCAATCGGTTGTCCAACATGTAGAGCTAAATATCAGGAAGCCCTTAAAGCCTACTTTGAGTCAAAGAAGGGTGATCTCTGTGAGACTTGTCTCTCAAGACTTGATCGTAACCCAATGCGTATTCTTGACTGTAAGAGCCCAGTTTGTTCTGGTATAGCAAAGGGCGCACCAGTAGTTTTGGACTATCTCTGTGATGATTGTAAAGATCACTTTGAGAAGCTTAAGAAATATCTTGACGCTATGAACATAGCTTATAAAATCAATCCAACAATCGTTCGCGGACTTGATTATTATACAAAGACAGTGTTTGAATTTGTTGCAACTGGTATTGGTGCGCAGGGCACAGTTTGCGGCGGTGGTCGTTATGATGGCCTCTGTGAGGAGCTCGGTGGCAACCACATGCCAGCACTCGGCTTTGGTCTTGGACTTGAGCGTCTTATGCTTGTGCTTGAGGCACAGGGCATAAAGCTCCCAGAAGACCAAAAATGCAATCTCTACGTTGCACCGGCTGGAGAGGCCGCTTCACTCTACGCCGCTGGTCTTGTAAATGACCTGCGCGCAGGTGGCATGTTTGCACTCTTCGATGTTTCAGATCGTGGCATCAAAGCACAGATGAAATATGCAAACAAAATTGGTGCTGAGTATGTTGTAGTTATCGGTGATAACGAGCTTGAATCAGGCACTGCAAAACTCAAGAATATGGAATCTGGCGAAGAGATGGATGTTAAACTTGAAACTCTCGCAGACGACTTTGCAGACATTGCTATTCAGCAGTCAGTTTCAAAACTTTCAGATGAATTTGGCGATGTAGATATGAGTAATATTGATTTAAACTCTTTGTTTGGAGGCAACCTTTAATGGATAACATGATTGGACTTAAAAGAACTAACTACTGCGGTGAGTTCAACGCTTCTTTCGTAGGTAAGGAAGTTGTAGTATGTGGTTGGGTCTCAAAACAGCGAGACCTCGGTTCTTTGATTTTTATAGACCTTCGCGACAGAACAGGTATTGTTCAGCTCGCATTTGATGATACAACTGACAAAGAGATTTTTGATAAAGCTTTCACTGCACGTTCAGAGTACGTGCTTATGGCTAAGGGCGTTGTTCGTGAGCGTTCATCAAAGAATCTTGAAATCCCAACTGGTGAGGTAGAAATTTTTGTATCTGACCTTCGAGTACTCGGTAAGTCTGAGACTCCTCCATTTGAGATTGTTGAGGACTGTAAGACAGACGAACTCATTCGTCTTAAGTATCGTTACTTGGATCTTCGTAGACCTGACCTTCAGCAGAATATCTTGATGCGTCATAAGATTACAAAGATCACTCGTGACTTCTTCGATGAGAATGGTTTCATTGAGATTGAAACTCCAATGCTCATCAAGTCAACTCCTGAAGGCGCTCGTGACTTCCTTGTTCCAAGCCGTCTTCACAATGGCGACTTCTATGCGCTCCCACAGTCTCCACAGCTCTACAAGCAACTTTCAATGGTAGCTGGTTTTGACCGTTATATGCAGATTGCTCGCTGCTTCAGAGATGAGGACCTTCGTGCTGACCGTCAGCCAGAGTTCACACAGATTGACCTTGAGATGTCTTTCGTAGATATGGAGGACGTTCTTGATATCGGCGAGCGTTTTATGGTTCGCGTATTCAAGGAAGCACTCGGTGTTGATGTACAGCTTCCACTTCCACGTCTCACATTTGATGAGGCAATGACACGCTTCGGCTCAGACAAGCCAGACACACGTTATGGTGAGGAACTCTATGACCTTTCTGATATCGTTAAGGATTGTGGATTTGGCGTATTTGAATCAGCTATCGCTGGTGGCGGTTCTGTTCGTGCAATCACAGTTAAGAACGGAGCTTCTACTTACACACGTAAAGAGATTGATAAGCTCACTGAGATGGCAAAGGGCATTGGTGCAAAGGGTCTCGCATGGATTCGTTGGACAGATGAAGCTCTCGGCTCATCATTTGGCAAGTTCATCTCTGAGGATAAGATGCAGGAAATCCTTAAAGCTGGCGACATTGAACAGGGCGATGTAGCTTTAATCATTGGCGACACGAACAATACTCACGTTATGAGTATCCTCGGTGCTCTTCGTCAGGAGACAGCTAAGAGAATGGGCATCGTTCCTCAGGATAAATATAACCTTCTTTGGATTACAGAGTTCCCATTCTTCGAGTGGGATGAGGAGCTTGAGACATTCGTTGCAATGCATCACCCATTTACAGCTCCTATGGATGACTGCCTCGACTATCTTGAGTCAGATAAAGCTAAGGTTCGTGCTAAGTGCTACGACCTTGTACTCAATGGCATTGAGCTCGCATCTGGTTCTATCCGTATCACAGATCCAGAACTTCAGTCACGTATTTTTGACCTTTTAGGCCTCAGCAAGGAAGAGGCACAGCAGAAGTTTGGTTATCTCCTTGATGCCTTCAAGTTCGGACCTCCACCTCACGGTGGCATGGGCCTCGGCCTTGACCGTCTCATCATGCAGATGCTTCGCTGTGAAACTCTCCGTGATGTTATTGCTTATCCAAAGAATAAGGACGCAGTTGAACCAATGACTATGGCTCCAAGCTCAGTTGATAATGAACAGCTTAAGGAGCTCGGCATAAAGCTCGACCTCAAAACTGAAGAATAAATAAAGAATAAGACCCGCTCTTTTCCTGAGCGGGTCTTTTGTTACGCGATTAATTCAGTTTTGAATTATTCACCCTTCATACCAAGAAGGTTAGCAGTACCTTCAACAGCAGCTACTGAAAGCTTAATTGAATCGAAGATAGCAGCTTCGATGTCATCTGGTGTAGCACCAAGAGACTCAGCGATACCTGTGTCGATGAAGATATCATCGCCCATGAGGTCAGCTGTTGTGAAGAGTGATGTACCAGACTCGATATTTCTCTTCTTGTAATCTCTAAGAATACCGAAGAGACCGAGCTTCATTGCTACTGGTGGTACATAGAGGATTGGACGGTTAGCGCCCATGCCACGTGCGTTGTAAACGATCTTGAGGAATGGACCCCACTTCATGTTGTAGCAAGCGCATGGAAGAGCTTCGTAACCCTTTGACTCACGTGTAGCAGAACCACAGATGCACTCACCAACCTGACGGCATGTAAGCATAGCTGTACCGCCCCATGGATACATTGTGAATGGCCACTTATCCATCATTTTAATCTTGTCGATGAGGATTGTCCATACTGGACGACGGCCTGGCTGTGTACCAAAGATGTATGGAAGTTCAAGAACGTCTACTGAGAAGTTCTCGTCGCAAGAATCCTTGCAGAACTGCTCCTGAGCGAGTCTTGACTGGATGTATGGGTTTCTATCGCTGCGATAGTCTGGCTTCTCTGGGTGCATCTTTGCCCAATAAGCGAAATAAGAACCAAGAACTGTAGCGTGCTTTACGCCAGCTTTCTTAGCGATTGGGAAGATTCTCTCAAGAGGAGCAATATTGAACTTATGGTACTTAGGAAGAACTGGTGCTTCCATCTCAACGCGCTCGTCTACGCCTGCTGCGAATACGAATGCGTCAGCACCCTTAAGCCACTTTTCAATGTCAGCATCAGACCACTTGTTGATATCCTGGAAGATAATTTCCATCTCTTCTGGGATTGGAGCTCCCTCTGGAAGTGGAGGAAGAGCAAGTGTTGATACCTGATGTCCCTTTGCGATCATAACCTTTGCTGCTTCTGCACCAAGGAGGCCTGTACCGCCGATCATGCAAATTTTCATAATATAACAACTCCTTTAAAAAATGCATTTTTCTTTTTGCCTTTATATTTTAGTCATTTGTTAATATAAAGTCAATTGAATAAATGGTTAAATAT
>R26__coassemble_88_pt1 | contig 59067 bp, 47 predicted proteins | sample R26__metabat2_low_PE_056 | metagenome-assembled genome bin R26 | reverse complement strand
GGCTTGAACCGTATAGCAATGTACGGTCTAGATAGATGATTGCCTTAAAAGACAGAACTCGGCTTACAGATCCTATCACGCTATATATCAAAAAGGGGTGCTAAACGGCACCCTTTTTTGTTATAATAGTCCTTGTTAATTTTTGTTTTGATAGGAGGTGAACTTCTTATGCTTACTGAGGATATGGATCATGTTTATGGTACAGTCGAAGAGATAATCTACCGTAAAGAGGATTCGGGCTACACAATTATCGATGTTGCGTCAGAGGACGGCGAACTCATAACTGTTGTGGGCGTACTTCCAGATATTGCGGCGGGCGAGGAGGTTCACTTCGTAGGAAACTATGAGCAGCATCCGACTTTCGGCCGTCAGTTCAAGGCGGAAGTCGTTGAGAGGACGATGCCGCAGACGGCAGCGTCGATGCTGAAGTATCTAGCTTCTGGCACAGTGAAGGGTATAGGCCCGTCGACCGCCGCAAAGATAATTGAGGCATTTGGCGAGGACGCATTTGATGTTATTGAAAATGACCCCGCTCGCTTAGCTACTATCAAAGGCATCACAAGGGAAAAAGCTGAGTCAATTTCCTCAGAGTTTAGAAAGACAAACTCTATAAGGGAGGTAATGATTAGACTCGAGTCCTTGGGTCTCACCTCGAATGAGAGTATCAATGTATTTAAGGCATTTGGTCCAAATGCTGTGACGAGGGTGACAGAGAATCCTTACATTCTCTGCGCCGCTGATATAGGTATTGGATTTGAGAGAGCTGACGCTTTGGCTCTGGGAATCTCAACCTCATTTAACCCTATCTACAGGGTTAAGGCCGGTATTCTTCATGTTGTAGCATATAACCTCTTTAGCAACGGACATACGTGTCTTCCAAGGGAGAAACTCTTGTCTCCTTGCGCAGACCTCTTAGATATTGATAAAGATAGTGTAGATATCACTATGGACACTTTGGTGTCTGAGAGGCAGTTGGTATCTTTTGAAATGAATGATAAGGAGTTTGTATCTCTCCCATATATCTATGAGGCGGAGTACAAGGCTGCTCAGAGAATTAGAATGATGGTCAAGTTCCCACCTGCGGGAAGACAGACCTTAGATAAAGAGATCTCAAAACTTGAGAAGAACCATGGTATCAAGTATGAGAAACTTCAGAGAGAGGCAATTGTCACTGCAGTTGAGAAGGGTGTACTCATCTTGACTGGTGGCCCTGGTACTGGTAAGACAACAACTCTAAACGGTATCTTGGAACTCTTCGAGAATGATGGCTTAAACGTTGTACTATGTGCACCTACAGGACGTGCGGCACAGCGTATGTCTGAGATTACAGGCAAAGAGGCGTCGACAATTCACAGACTCCTCGAGGCTGAGCGTACCTCAGATGATAGGATGACTTTCTGTAAGAATGAACAGAACCCAATCGACGGCGATGTCGTTATTGTAGATGAACTCTCAATGGTTGATGTTGTGCTGTTCTCAGCACTGCTCTCTGCACTGCCTTTGGGCTGTAGGCTTATTATGGTCGGTGACAATGACCAGTTGCCTGCTGTTGGAGCGGGCAGCGTGCTCCATGATTTACTTGAATCTGAACTTTTGCCTGTGGTTGAACTCTCAGAGGTCTTTAGACAGGCCATGCAGAGCCTAATTGTCTCAAATGCCCACGCTATTGTGCATGGCGAGGAGCCTGAACTCACAAGAGTTGACAACGACTTCTTCCATATGGAGAGGCCTTCGGGCTCAGTCGCTGTCGGTACAATAATTGATCTTTACAAGAATAGGCTTCCAAAAGCCTATGGATATGACCCGGTAAGGGATATTGAAGTTCTCTGCCCGACGAAGAAGGGTGACTGCGGTTCCGCCAACTTAAACCGACTTCTTCAGGAGGCCGTAAACCCACCTGCAAAGGGTAAAGAAGAGATTAAGAGTATGGCCAGAACCTTCCGTGAAGGGGACAAGGTTATGCAGATAAAAAATAACTACAATATCCAATGGGTCAAGGGGAAACAGAAAGGTGAAGGCATCTTCAATGGTGATACCGGCACGCTCCTTGAGATTAATAGGCGTGCAGGTACTATGAAGATTGACTTCGATGGTAGAGAAGCCCTCTACCCATCAGAGACTTTCAAGGAACTGGAACTCGCATATGCTATGACTGTGCATAAGAGCCAGGGCAGTGAGTTTGAAGCCGTAATCATGCCGGTTGTGGACGTTCCTCCAAATCTCTGCTACAGGAACCTCTTCTACACGGCGGTTACCCGTGCACGTAAGAAGATGATTACCGTAGGTACGAAGAATACCATACTAGCTATGGTTGAGAACGATAGAAAAATTAAAAGATATTCCGCCCTGAAATTCTTATTGAAGGTGGAATAATATGAAAAAATTTAAGAGCGAGACAGAAAAGCTTTTGTCGATTATCTATCCTGAAAGGTGTATAGCCTGCGGCTGTTACCTTTCAGAATCTAATCGATCACCGGACTTTCTGCTCGCTCATTATTTTTGCTCATCATGCGCTTTGACTGTGAATTGGTCAGAGGAGAGGTCGGACTGCGCAATCCCACTCTATTATGAGGGCGCTATAAGGGATGCTATGCTCCGCTTAAAATTCAAGTCTGATGTGTCTCCAGTTTCGTTTTTTGCGGAGGCTTTAGAGAGGGAGATAAGGTGCAGATTCTATAATGTAAAGTTTGATACCTTTACATGCGTGCCTTCGACCAAGGAAAGTGTGGCAGAAAGGGGCTATAATCAGAGCCAGCTGATAGCCTCAAAAGTACGTATTGATGCGGAATGTGACTGGAATCTTCTAAAGAAAGATAAGGCCACTTCAGTGCAACATTTACTCTCGGCTACAGAGCGAAAAAAGAACATTGAGAGCGCATATTCGCTCTCTTCTGGGAGAGATGTCTATGGCAAGAAAATCCTCCTTGTCGACGACATTTTGACCACCGGCTCCACTTGTGAGGCATGCGCCAGGGCACTACTTTTGTCCGGCGCATCGGACGTTTATGTCGCCTGTGTAGCAAAACGTAAATGGCTATGAGAAAAAATTAAATTAGGTATTTTATTAATCGTTTAAAAGGAGTATAATGTCTAACGCGTGAAATAAAGTATAGACTACAGTCTATTTTTATATGAGGTGTTTGATGCTAGGAATCAATATTGGAATTGACCTAGGTACCACACAGGTAGTTGCATGTGTCGAGGGAAAGGGTATTGTACTCTCAGAACCTTCGATTGTAGCTTACCGAAAGAAGTCTGGAAAAATCATGGCTCTCGGCAAACCTGCACTTAGAATGCTAGGCAAAGAACCTGACTCAGTACTTGTTGTTCGTCCTATGAAGGACGGTGTGGTATCTGACTTTACCGTAACTGAGCACATGCTCCGCTATTTCATTAAGCAGATTTGCGGTAACAAAATCTTCAAACCGAATATTATCGTCAGTATGCCAGGTACTGTGACTAACCTTGAGAAGCGAACCATACTCGACGTTATAACAGCCAGCGGTGCAGGTCGTGCCTGCCTTATGGAGGAACCACTTGCCGCCGCTATCGGTGCCGGAATTGAAATCAACCATCCGAGCGGCGTCATGATTGTCGACCTCGGCGGTGGCACGACAGATATCGCTGTTATAACCATGGGCAACATGGCAGTCGCCTCAAGTGTCAAAGTCGCCGGCAACGCTCTAAGCGAGGATATCATCCGATACTGTCGCCGTGAACGAGACATAATCATCGGCGAGCAGACCGCGGAGGAGATCAAGAAGAGTGTTGGCTGCGCCTTCCTCAGAAAAGAGGAGACTGCGACTTTCGCTAAGGGCAAGGATTACTTCACAGGAATGCCGATTGACTTTGAGATTACTTCCAACGAGGCATATCTCGCAATGCGTGAGCATATCAAGTATCTGCTCGAGTCAATCAGGGACGTATTTGAACGTACACCGCCAGAACTTGTCTCCGACATCATCGAGGAGGGAATAGTTTTAACAGGTGGTACGGCAAAACTCTACGGCCTTGATAAGGCAATAACAGAGCTGACTAAGATAAACACCCACGTTGCCGATGACCCTGAAAACTGTGTAATCAAAGGTATAGGTAAGGTGCTCGGTGACACATTCTTCCTTGAGGAGAACGGTTACTTATTTAAGACACGTCAAGACATCACAGGTGGTCTTGAAGAAGAAAAGGAGGTCTTCTGATTTGAATAATTATGATGAATTCAACGCACTCGATGAAGGCGTAGAACCAGGTGGACTCAGAAACAAAGACGAGATTAAAGTCCTTATCTGCTATCTTCTTAAGACAGTAGATTCCAGCATTACTCGTGAACAGATTGGCGACATTATGCAGGATCAAGGTATTGCTAATTACTTTGAGGCTATGGACGCCATCTCAGACCTTCTTTCAAACGGCAGTATAACTTCCGACTTTAGAGATGATAAAGAATATCTCTCAGTAACAGACATCGGAAGAAATGCTGCTTTAGCTCTTGAGAGAGATCTTCCAAGAACTGTACGAGAAAAAGCTGTTAAATCAGCCATCAAGTTTTTAACACTTGAGCGCAATGAGCGTGAGAACGACGTTAAGATTGAAGCAGTTGATGACGGCTACACAATCTCCTTCACTATGAAGGACAGAGACACTGTTCTTATGGAACTTTCAATGTTTGTGGGCGACAGAGACCAGGCTGAAAAATTAAAAGATAATTTCATCGAAGACCCAGCAAGAGTTTATTCAAGCATTCTTGCAAGTCTTATGATTGACTAGGAGGACAAAACTAATGAGTTTTATCGAATTTGATTCCGTTTACAAGCGCTACAAGATGGGCGAAGTTGTAATCAATGCAGCAGACGGTGTTACATTCAACGTAGAGCAGGGTGAATTTGCTGTTATCGTTGGTGCATCTGGTGCAGGTAAGACAACAGTCCTTAATATTCTTGGTGGCATGGATTCCTGTGATGATGGTAAGGTTCGTGTTGCTGGTGACCTTGTCAATGAGTATAACAACAAGAGACTTATTGAATACCGTCGTTACGATGTAGGCTTTGTTTTCCAGTTCTATAACCTTGTTCCAAACCTCACAGCTCTCGAGAACGTTGAGCTTGCAACCCAGATTGGTAAAGCAAGTCTTAGCCCTGAGAAGGTACTTGAGCGTGTAGGCCTTCAGGAGCGTATGGGTAACTTCCCAGCACAGCTCTCTGGTGGTGAGCAACAGCGTGTATCTATCGCTCGTGCTCTCGCAAAGAACCCTAAGCTTCTTCTCTGCGACGAACCTACAGGTGCTCTTGACTACAACACTGGTAAGCAGATCTTAAAACTCCTCCAGGACACTTGCCGTGAGACTGGTATGACAGTTATCGTTATCACACATAACTCAGCAATCACACCTATGGCTGACCGCGTAATTCAGATGCGTTCCGGCCGTGTAGTTTCTATGTCAGTAAATGAGAACCCAGTACCAATTGAAAGGATTGAATGGTAAGAGTATGAACTTAACAAAAGCGTATAAAACCGATACGCTGCGTTCTGTCAAGAATACTCTAAGCCGTTTTATCTCCATCATTGCAATTGTTGCTTTGGGTACTTCATTCTTCGTAGGCTTTAATGCGGTCTACCCAGATATGATAGACACAGCAGAGGAATACTTTGAGGACTATAACCTTATGGATATCAGGGTTCAGTCCAACATAGGTATTTATGAGAGCGAGCTCAATGCGCTCGCTGAAATTGACGGTGTACAGTCCGTCATGGGACAGAAGTTTGTCGACGGTCTCGTTGAGATGCTCAATGACGATGAGGACCCTCAGTTCGAAGGTCTCGTTGATATTGATGGTTCCCAGCTCACTATCCGTGCTTTCGCACTCGACGTTGATAAGGCAGTTGCTTTCTCAGCAAACGGTGAGGATGACGACAGCTACATCAACAGACTTCGCCTTATCAAAGGTGAATGGCCAGATGAGCCAGGTGAGTGTGTAATTACAGACTCAGGTCTCACGACTCCTGATGAATTCAAAATCGGTGAGATTATCAAGATTGTCGGCGACGGTGAAGGACTTGATACTTACCTCACGACAACTGAATTTACAGTTGTTGGTATAGTGGAATCGCCTTATTGGATTTCATTTGAGCGTGGTGCTACAATGGCCGGCTCAGGTAAGCTCGGTGACTATATCTACATCCCTCAGGAGACTTTCACAGATCAGATGAACTACTACAGTGAGGCATATATCACTGTACAGGGCGCAGATAAATATCAGCCATATTCAAAGAAGTATGACAGATGCGTAGAGCCAGTAATGGAGGCTATTCGCGCAGAGTCAGATGGAATTATGGCACTTGCAACTGGTGACCTCCTTGCAACTCTTCCACAGAAGATTGCTGATGGTGAGGCCACATATCAAAAGGCTGAAGCATATGCTTCTCAGAAACTCGCTGAGTCATATGAAGAGTTCGAGACACTTCGTTCATTCTCCCAGGGAGGCGATTCCGCTCTCTCTGAGTATCAGAACGAAATCGATTCTCAGTATGCTCAGGCTCTTCAGCAGCTCGCTTCAGGTAACTCACAGTATGCTTCAAAACTCAAGACATATAACAGCTACTTAAATCAGTACAACCAGTCAGAGACACTCCTTCGTCAGAAGGAAGCTGAGTATGACACTAAGAAGGCTGAATATGATGCAGCTAAGGATCAACTTGTAGAGGCTAACACAAAGATCCTTGTTGCAGAGGGACAAATTCAGTCTATGGAGCAGCTCATTGGCTCCACATCAACTATCTCAAAGCAGTTCGCAAGCAATTTTGACCAGAATGTCGAGGACCTCGACCTTATGGGAATTGCTGACACAGTTGAGGAATATAACCCTGACCTTGCTAAGAGACTCCGTGCCGCTGCAAATGTAACAGCAGGTGGTATGGCTGCTGATGTCGGTGGTCTTCTGGGCGAAACTCTTGATACTTATAATATTGAGCTAAGTGCAAAGAAAGCAGAACTCCAGGCTGGTAAGAATGAGTATTCAGCTGGTAAGGCAAAGCTCGAATCAGCAAATGCTCAGCTCACACAGGCAAAGGCAGATTTGAACTCTGCCAATGCTAAGCTCACATCTTCAAGACAGCAGCTTGATAGTTACAAACGCCAGCTCGACGATGCTAATATCAGACTTAAGATGGGTGAACTTGAATCAAGTTCAAAACGTCAGTCTGCTCAGTCACAGCTCGATATCAAAGCTGCTCAGGCAGAGGCCGCTGCTTCTAATCTCGAAGAGTACGAGAAGAAGTATGCTGCAGCAGAGAAGTCTGTAAATGAACAGCTCCTTGCCGCTAGATCTCAGCTTGATAAGGCTAAGAATACATATGAACTTATTACTACAGGCGATGCAGTAATCAATGTCTATGACAGAGACGACTCTCCTGGATACTCAGGATATGGTTCTGCTGCTTTCAACATGAAGGCGCTCGCTAAAGTATTCCCAACATTCTTCTTCATAGTTTCAACACTTATCTGTCTTGTTACTATGACTCGAATGGTAGAGGAGGAGAGAACTCAGCTCGGTACTTTGAAGGCTCTCGGTTATGACAACAAGACCATCGTTGCAAAGTACATAGCATATGCTCTCTCAGCTTCACTCATAGGTTCTGTCATCGGTACGTCCGTCGGCTTTATTGTCTTCCCGAAGGCAATCACAGCTGCTTGGGGTATCATGTATGATTTACCAAAGGTTAACCTTCACTACTTCTTCGGCTATGCACTTCTTGCAACAATTATCGCCGTAGCTTCAACTTGTGGCGCATCTTACTGGGCTTGCCGTTCTGAGCTCGCTTCAGTACCAGCAGTCCTTATGAGACCTAAGCCACCTAAGGAAGGTAAACGAGTACTTCTTGAGAATATTGACTCTATTTGGTCACGTCTAAGCTTCACATCAAAGATTACTGTACGTAACCTCTTCAGAAATCCTAAGCGTTTCGTTATGACACTCGTAGGTATCGGCGGTTGTACAGCACTTCTTCTCGCAGGTTTCGGTCTTTCAGACTCAGTATCTGCTTGTATTGAGAAACAGTACGGTTCAGAGGGCGTCGCTCAATACGACCTTCAGGTAGTACTTAAGGACCCTGCAACATCTGATTCATTCATCGTAAATGAGCTCGACAGAATGACAGTTATCGATGAGATGATGCTTGCAAAGCTCCAGGTATGCACAGGTTCTTGCGATAGAAATGACAACGAACTCGAAGTAGATGTACTTGTTCCAGAAGATCCAGCTATGCTTTCTAAGCTTGTTAACCTCGAATCTAAGCGTGGAAAGACCAAGGCTCTCGATGATTCAGGCGCAATCATCACACAGAAGTTTGCTAACAAGATGAATGCCGGTGTGGGTGACACAGTAACGCTCACATGGACTGAGGGTTCAAGAGAGGTTACATATGACGTAAAGGTTGCTGCTATAGTTCAGAACTACACATTCCATTACGTATATATGACTCCTGCTTACTACGAGTCTGTAACAGGCAAAGCACCTGATTACACCTATATCTATACAAGTCTTAAGGACGACATCTCAAAGGCTGAGAAGGTTCAGCTTGAGAATGAGATCAATGCTTACACAGAGGTAAACGGTTCTGTTTACACATCTGTTGTACGTAACAGCTTTGAGAATATCATCAGCGCTTTGAACCTCGTTATTATCGTTCTTATTATCGCTGCCGGTGCACTTGCATTTGTAGTACTTTATAACCTTAACAATATCAATGTAAATGAACGTATTAGAGAACTTGCCACCTTGAAGGTACTTGGTTTCTACGACGGCGAAGTTTCAGCATATATCTACCGTGAGAATATTATTCTTACACTCCTTGGTACTATCATAGGTCTTATCCTTGGTATACCTGTTCAGCGACTCATCGTTTCAGTTATCGACATCGATACTGTAACCTTCGGCACACAGCTTGACTTCACAAGCTTTATCTTTGCCGCTGCTCTTACAATTATCTTTGCTGTAATTGTCAACGTCATCATGCACTTCAATTTGAAGCACATCAAGATGGTTGAGTCACTTAAATCAGTCGAATAATGAAGAAATCTAACACAACTAAAAGTAAGATTGTATCCGCAGCCTGGAAACTCTTCTATGAGCAGGGCTACGAGGATACAACGGTAGATGAAATTATTGCTGAATCAAAGACATCTAAGGGTTCGTTCTACCACTATTTCAAGTCTAAGGACGAGCTCATGGGCTCTCTCTCATATCTCTTTGATGAGAAGTATGAGGAGATCTACCCAGAAGTTAAGAAGATTAAGAATTCATTTGATAAGCTCATCTTTATGAATTCAGAACTCTTCGGTATGATTGAGGATTCTATCTCCATCGACCTTCTTGGACGACTTTACTCATCCCAGCTTGTAACAAAAGGCGAGAAGATGCTTCTCGACTACACAAGAATGTATTACAAGCTGCTCCGTGAAGTCGTATCGGAGGGGCAGAAGAACGGCGAAATCCGTTCGGATCTCTCCACAAATGACATCGTAAAGACTTATGCGCTTTTGGAGCGCGGCCTTCTTTACGACTGGTGCATTTGTAACGGAGACTATCCTTTAAAGGATTACGCCGGCAAATTGATGCCAGAACTTCTCGCATATATTAAGGTTAAATGAAAATAGGAGTGGAATTTGCGAAAAATAATTGCAAATTCCACTTTTTGTTTATTTCTTATTTCAGCTTTTAGTCTATAATAATTATTCCTTATTTATGATACTTTTAGGCAATACTATTGATATTTAGTCTATACTTTGTATTAGACTTCGTTCTGTATTGCATTCAGTGTTTTGGTATGTTAAAATCCTAAAGTATTCTTAAGAAGGGATGTATTAATTATGTCAGGTGAAATTTTAGCATTTATACTCTATTTCGTATTTATGCTCGGTGTTGGTGTATTTTTCTTCATCAAGACCAAGAACAAACAGAATGAGGCAGAGTACTTCCTCGGTGGCCGTGCAATGGGCCCTTGGGTAACTGCTCTTTCAGCTCAGGCATCAGATATGTCTGCTTGGCTCCTTATGGGTCTTCCAGGCTCTATGCTTGCTTTCGGTATGGGACAGGCTTGGATTGGTATCGGTCTTGCACTTGGTACAATCGCAAACTGGTTCATCTGTGCTAAGAGACTTCGTAAGTTCTCTAAGGCATCAGGTGATTCAATCACACTCCCACAGTATTTGACAAATCGTTTTGCATCACAGTCTAAGGCTCTCGCAGTTATCTGTGCTGCAATCTTCCTCTTTGCATTTACAGTATACGTAGCATCTGCTTTCGTTGCTGGTGCAACAGTATTCACAACTTTGATTGATGGTCTTCCAACAAGCACAGCAATGATTATCTTTGCTGCCATCATCATTGTTTACACTTTCCTCGGTGGTTTCAAGGCTGTTTCTTGGACAGACTTCTTCCAGGGCATGCTCATGTTCGTAGCTCTTCTTGCAGTTCCAATTCTTGCAGCAGCTGCTCTTAAGAAGGTTCCAGCTGACGTTGTTGCTACAAATCTCCAGGCAGTAGGCGAGTATCCAGCATTCTCAGCACAGCTCTTCAATGCTTCATGGCAGGATGTTGTATCTGGTCTCGGTTGGGGACTTGGCTACTTTGGTATGCCTCACATCATCGTAAGATTCATGGCTATTGAAAAGCCATCTATGATTAAGAAGTCAGCTATCGTTGGTAGCGTTTGGGTTGTAGTTACTCTTCTCTGCGCAATCTTCGTTGCTTACTATGGCCGTATGATGATCGGTGCACAGCTCCTTGCTGACGGTCTTCAGAAGACAGTATTTATCGCACTTGCTCGTGGACTTTTCCCAAGCTTTATTGCTGGTATCTTACTTGCAGCTATTATTTCAGCTTCAATGTCAACAGCAGACTCACAGCTCCTCGTAGCTTCATCTGCTTTCACAGCTGATATCTATAAGCCAATCATTAGAAAGAACGCATCAGAGAAGGAACTTCTCTGGGTTGGTCGTATCGTAGTAGTTGTTGTAGCTGTTATCGCTTACTTTATCGCAAGCTCTAAGGGCTCAGGCGCACAGGCTATCATGGAGATGGTTGAGAACGCATGGGGTATCTTCGGTGCCGCATTCGGTCCTGTAATTATCCTCTCACTCTTCTGGAAGCGCTTCAACTATCCTGGTGCTATCGCTGGTATCGTAACAGGTGCTCTTGTTGATATCCTCTGGCTCTTCTTGCCAGTTGCAAACGGTGCTACACTTTCAGCAGCAACAGGCGTATACGAAATCGTTCCTGGTTTCATCCTCGGCGGTCTTGCAGCATTCATCGTTGCAAAGGCTACTAAGGCTCCATCAGCAGAGGTAGAGGCTATCTTTGCTAAAGCAACAGACGAATCTAACGACGATTAATATACATCCCATTAAACGGAAAAGGTCTGGTTCTTCGGAACTGGGCCTTTTCTGTTTAATTTGGTTTACCAAATCCTTTCTCATCGCTAAAACATAGCAAACCTCTTGAAATAATTTGGATATATCATATAATTCAAATAGAGGTGATACATATGCGCATGTATGACATTATTAAGAAAAAACGTGACGGCGGAGAACTCAGTACTGAAGAGATTGAGTTCTTTGTTGAGGGATATACAAAGGGAGAGATTCCTGATTACCAGGCGTCGGCTATGACGATGGCAGTATTCTTCCAGGGAATGACACCTAGGGAGACAACTGACCTGACTTTGGCTATGGCAAGGTCGGGTGATATGCTTGATCTCTCCGTACTCGGCGACAAGACTGTCGATAAGCACAGCACAGGCGGTGTGGGCGACAAGGTAACGCTCGTTGTTGCGCCTATTGCTGCAGCCCTTGGCTGCACGGTGGCGAAGATGAGCGGCCGTGGACTTGGCCACACCGGCGGCACAGTAGATAAACTTGAATCAATTCCAGGTTTCAAGGTTGAACTCGGCGCTGATGAGTTCTTCTCACAGGTAAAAGACATCGGCATCAGTGTCATAGGCCAGTCTTCAAATCTTACTCCTGCAGATAAGAAACTCTATGCTTTACGTGATGTCACAGCAAGTGTAGAGTCATTGCCACTTATCGCATCATCAATTATCTCAAAGAAACTCGCAGGTGGAAGCCAGCACATTGTACTCGATGTAACCTGTGGTAGTGGTGCTTTTATGAAGACACCTGAGGCTGCAGAGGAACTCGCAAAGGCAATGGTTGAGATAGGTAACATGGCTGGCCGTCATATGACTGCTGTTATCACAAATATGGATACACCACTCGGTATTAATATAGGTAATATCTTAGAAGTTAAAGAGGCTATTGAGGTTCTTTTGGGAGGCGGACCTTCTGACCTTCGTTATGTCTGCACAGAAATCGCAAGCTATATGTATGCCTCTTGCTTTGACTGCTCAGCTGATGAGGCAAGACCTAAGGTCCTTGAGGCCATCTCATCAGGTGCAGCTTTCCAGAAGCTTCGCGCAATGGTAGGTGCACAGGGTGGAGACGTAAGATATATTGATGATCCTTCTCTCTTTGAATCTTCAAAGTATTCATATGAGATTAAATGTCCTGAGGATGGCTATATCACCTCGATGAATGCAGAGACTATAGGTATTGCATCTGTAGTTTTGGGCGCAGGTCGTGCAACACTTGAGGACAGTATCGACTATAAGGCTGGTATCTCACTCATCAAGAAGACGGGTGACAGGGTAAACGCTGGAGACACAATCGCAATTCTCTACACAGATGATGAGTCAAAGATCCCTGAGGCACGCGACATGATTCTCGGCTGTATGAAGCTCTCTTTGACTGAACCTGAAGAAGAGACATTAATCTATAAAGTGATTAAATAACTACAATAACTACAATATTTTGTGTTTTTTGTGTAAATTGTGACTAAATATGTTTTTTTAAACAAAAATGACATATCAAATTTGTATAAGAGTATGGGTAGCAAATGATTGCTACCCATACTTTTATTATGATAAAATATATACAGCGTGAAAAGAGAAACGCTAGGCTAATTTATTTATTTTGGGAGGTTAATAGTATGAAAAGAATTATCGCACTTGTCCTCGCACTTGTACTTGTATTATCTTTCGCAGCTTGCGCAAAGACAGATACAAAGGGTGATGCAAAGGCAGAGTACAAAGTAGCAATGATCACTGACTACGGTGACATTACTGACCAGTCTTTCAACCAGACAACTTATGAGGCAGCTAAGGGTTGGTGTGAAGCTAATGGTGTAGACTTCACATATTACAAGCCAACAGGTGACTCAACAGAAGCTCGTGTTGAAATGCTCGATAAAGCTGTAGCTGATGGTTACAACGTAATCGTATGCCCAGGCTATGCTTTCGCTGGCATGCTTGTTGAAGGCGCTCCTAACTATCCTGACGTTAAGTTCGTAGCTCTTGACGTAGCTCTCGGCGATCTCCTCGGCGAAGCTGTTGGTGCTGACTACGACTATAACCCAGATAACTGGAAGCTTGCTGACTATGTTGATCTTTCAAATGTTTACTGTGCAGTATACCAGGAAGAGCTCTGCGGTTATATGGCTGGTTATGCAGCTGTAAAACTCGGCTATGAGAAGCTCGGTTTCCTCGGTGGTATGGCAGTTCCAGCAGTTATCCGTTACGGATTCGGTTTCGTACAGGGTGCTGACGCAGCAGCTGTTGAACTCGATAAGAAGATCGACATCAACTATGCTTATGGTAACCAGTTCTTCGGTGATGCTGATATCACAGCTAAGATGGATACATGGTATAAGGCTGGCACAGAGTGCGTATTTGCTTGCGGCGGCGGTATCTTTGATTCTGCAGCAGAAGCAGCACCTAAAGTTGAAGCTAAGGATAACGGCGTTGACGTTGACCAGGCTGCCATAATCGATGGTAAGTAAGGTGAAGGCATGACAGTTACATCTCCAATGAAGGGTCTTGCTCCTACAGTAACAACTCTTCTTGATGGTATCAAGGCTGGTAAGTGGGCTGACTACGCTGGCAAGATTGAGACTCTTGGTCTTGTTTCAGAGGATCCAGAAGCTAACTATGTTCAGATTCCTATCGCTACAACACAGTTTGAAGATGGTAAGTTCACAGCTGATGATTATAAGGCTCTTGTAGCTGATATGTTCGCTGGTAAGATCACTGTTTCTAATGCTATCGATGCTATGCCAAAGACAACAAATGCAACAGTTGATGATCAGGGCAACATTAAATATTTAAAAAGTTTAGTTAACTTAATAATTAATTAGCGTAAATACGTTTGAGGCGGGCTACACGCCCGCCTCATTTTTCTAAGATAGAGGGGAGGTTGACAATATGGCTGAATATGCTATAGAGATGCTAAACATCACTAAAGTATTCCCAGGTATTATTGCCAACGATGATATTACCCTTACGTTGAAACGAGGAGAGATCCACGCTCTACTTGGTGAAAACGGCGCAGGTAAGTCCACACTTATGAGTGTACTCTTTGGACTTTATCAGCCAGAGAAGGGTGTCATCAAAAAAGATGGTGTAGAGGTCAAAATCAATGACCCTAACGATGCCAATGACCTTGGTATCGGAATGGTACACCAACATTTTAAACTTGTTGAGTGCTTCACAGTACTCGATAACATCATTATGGGTGCAGAGCCTGCAGATAAGATGGGCTTCTTGCACAAGGCTGAGGCTCGTAAGAAGATTACTGAGCTCTCAGAGAGATATGGTCTCGGTGTAGACCTCGATGCAAAAATTGAAGACATCACAGTAGGTATGCAACAGCGTACTGAAATCTTAAAGATGCTCTATCGAGATAATGAAATCCTTATCTTTGATGAGCCTACCGCTGTACTTACACCTCAAGAGATTGATGAACTTATGCAGATTATGAAGAATCTCTCTGCTGAGGGTAAATCAATTCTCTTCATCTCACACAAACTCAATGAGATTATGGCAGTGTCGGATCGCTGTACAGTTCTTCGTAAGGGTAAGTATATCGGTACAGTTAATACGAGTGAAACAACAGTGGAAAAACTCTCAGCCATGATGGTTGGTCGTGATGTAAACTTCCACGTTGAAAAAGATGATAAAGAGGCAGGAGATGTAGTCCTAGATGTTGAGGGAATCTCTGTTGCCTCAAAGACAAGTAAGAAGATGGCAGTTAATGATGTCAGCTTCAAAGTACATGCAGGTGAGATTGTCTGCATTGCCGGTATCGACGGCAATGGTCAAACAGAACTTGTTTATGGAATCACAGGCCTTGAACCATTAAAGCACGGCAAGGTAATTCTAAACGGTGAGGATATTACTAAAGTTCCAATTAGAAAACGTTCTGCTGCGGGTATGGCTCACATTCCTGAAGATAGACATAAACATGGTCTTGTTCTTGACTATCCACTTGATTACAACATGGTTCTTCAGCGCTACTTCGAGCCAGAGTTTACAAACAAGGCTGGCTTCTTGAAGAAGAAAAACATCAGATCCTACGCTGAGGGCCTTATTGAGAAATTCGACGTTCGTTCTGGACAGGGTGGCGCAACAATTGCCCGTTCAATGTCTGGTGGTAACCAGCAGAAGGCAATCGCCGCTCGTGAGATGGACCGTGACACAAACCTCCTTGTTGCTGTACAGCCAACTCGTGGACTTGATGTCGGCGCAATTGAGTTTATTCATAAGAACTTGATTGCTCAGCGCGATGAGGGAAAGGCAGTCCTTCTCGTATCGCTCGAACTCGACGAAGTAATGGATGTTCCTGACAGAATCCTCGTAATGTACGAGGGTGAAATCGTTGGTGAATTTGATCCTAAGAAGGTAACACAGGAAGAGCTCGGACTTTACATGTCCGGTGCAAAGAGAGATGAGGTGAAGTCATGAAAAAGATACTTAAATCAGATGGCTTCCAGTCATTAATCGCTTCTCTTATCTGCGTTATTCTCGGACTTCTTATTGGATATATAGTTCTTCTTATGATCAATCCATCAGGTGCATGGGAAGGCATCATGGCTGTTATTAAGAACTTCTTCTTCTATCCATCAGGTCCTGCTAGAATGAAGTACTTCGGCTCAACACTTGTAAAGACAGCACCACTTGTAATGTGTTCACTTTCAATTCTCTTCGCTTACAAGGTAGGCCTCTTTAACATCGGTGTTGCTGGTCAGTACTGCGCAGGCGTTGGCGCTTCAATCTACTTTGCACTCGCATTCCATCTTCCTTGGTATGTATGCGTTTTAGGTGCAATGGTAGCTGGCGCATTACTCGGCGGAATCTCAGGTCTTCTTAAAGCTTACTGTAACGTTAATGAGGTTATCTCGGGCATCATGCTCAACTGGATTTGCCTCTACACAGTAAACGGCCTTCTCTCAAAGGTTAAGGAGCCTACAAGCCCTTATACTTATAACATTGCTATTAAGAGCCGTAAGTCTCTTCTTCCATCTTTTGGTCTTGATAAACTCTTTGGCAACAATAAGTACGTAACAATTGCTATCCCTCTTGCAATTATCCTTGCTATTGTTGTTATGGTAGTTCTTGATAAGACAAAGGTTGGCTATGAACTCAAGGCAACAGGTCTTAATAAGAATGCTGCAAAGTATGCAGGCATTAAAGAAAAGAAAAACATTATTATGACACTTGTTCTCGCAGGTGGTCTTGCAGGACTTGGCGCTTCATTCTTCTACCTCACGGGTATTGAACAGTGGATGTGTACAAGCTCCTCAGTACCTTCAATGGGCTTCAACGGAATCGCATCTGCATTCCTCGGAGCATTAAACCCAATAGGTACTCTTATTTCATCATTCTTCATTCAGCACATCACCAACGGTGGTGGTTATGTAGATAAGACAATGTACTGCTCACAGATCTCAGATCTTATCTCATCAATCATCATCTACCTCTGTGGTTTCGTACTCTTCTTCAAGACGGTAATGAAGAGAATGGGAGGTGCAAAGAAATGATTTTACTTATTCAGTACACTTTAATCTTTGCTTCCGTTCTTATCCTCGTTGCACTCGGTGGTTGCGTATCTGAACATTCAGGCGTTATCAACCTCGGACTTGAGGGTGAAATGGTATTTGGTGCACTCGGTGGTGCACTTGCTATGAAGTACTTACCAGCTGATTCATCAGCATTTGTAATCATCTTGGTTGCAGGTCTTGCTGCTGTAGTTGCTGGTATGCTCGGTTCAGCGCTCCTCGGTGTTGCCTGCATCAACTTCAAGGCAGACCAGACAATCGTTGGTACAGCTCTTAACATGCTTGCAGTTGCTGCTGCAACAGTTATCGTTAAGGCAATCAACACGGCAGAGAACCCTGACAACGTATCTTCAGAAATCAGCTACGTTCAGGCAAAGAAGGCTTTTATTGAGAACATAAATGGCTTCGAATTCTCCTGGTTCATGCTTATTACAGTTATCGTTTTAATTCTTATTGCAACTCTTCTCTACAAGACACGTTCAGGCCTTCGCCTCATGGCTTGTGGTGAGTTCCCACAGGCAGCTGCATCTGTTGGTATCAACGTATTTAAGATGCGCTGGCTCGGCGTACTCCTTTCAGGTGCACTCGGCGGCTTCGGCGGTCTCGTATACATCACCGCTGGTGTATCCCAGTGGAAATTTGAAAATGGTGTTGCTGGTTTCGGTTTCCTCGCACTCGCAGTTATGATCTTCGGTCAGTGGAAACCTAAGCACATTGCTTGGGCTGCCGTTCTCTTCGGTATGTTCCGTGCACTTTCAAATGTATATTCAGGATTTGATTTCCTCGTATCAATGCATATTCCAAGCGCACTCTACAATATGCTTCCATACATCGTTTCACTTATAGTTTTGGCCTTCACTTCACAGCACTCACGTGCTCCAAAGGCAGAGGGTATTCCATATGATAAGGGAATGAGGTAAGTAAAATGGATATTAAAGAAATACTTTCTAAAGTAGACCATACCTTACTCGCAGTAGATGCAACTTGGGATGACATTAAAGTAATCTGCGACGATGCTCTTAAATACAACACAGCTTCAGTCTGTGTTCCACAGTCATATGTAAGACAGTGTGCAGATTACCTCAATAAGAAGATTCCTGTATGCACAGTTATCGGCTTCCCAAACGGCTATAACTCAACCGCTTCAAAGTGCTATGAGGCATATGAGGCCGTAAGACAGGGCGCTGATGAAATCGACATGGTAATAAATGTTGGTTGGCTTAAGGATAAGCGATATGACGATATTCTTAATGAGATCAATGATATAAAGGGACACTGTTGTGGTAAACTTTTAAAAGTAATCGTTGAAACTTGTCTTTTAACTGATGATGAGATAGTAAAGATTACAGAAATCGTTAATGAATCAAATGCTGATTTCATTAAGACATCAACTGGCTTTTCAAAGGCCGGCGCCACATTCCATGACATTGAACTTTTCAAGAAGACAATTGATGAAAAGCATGGCAGCACAAAGATTAAAGCTGCCGGCGGAATCTCATCAATTGAGGATGCTGAAAAGTTCTTGGCTCTCGGTGCTGACAGACTCGGCACCAGCCGTATAGTTAAAATAGTTAAAAGCGAAGGACTCTTATAATGCAAGGACTTGTACTTGAAGGCGGAAGCATGCGGCCTATATTCTCGAGTGGTGTAATGGATGCACTGCTCGATGAGGGGATTGAATTTCCTTATGTTATAGGCGTTTCTGCCGGCATTACTGACGGTGTTTCCTATGTCTCTAAACAGAGACATAGGAATTATGACATAACTGTAGGTTTTAGAAACGACAAGAGATATTTTGGCCTCAGAAACTTTATTTCTGATAGAAGTATTTTTGGTATAAAATTCCTCTTTGAGGATGTACCAACATCCATTGTTCCATTTGATTTTGAGACTTACAGAAGTAGTAATACTAAGGTTCTCGCTGGCGTCACAAACGCATTGACAGGTGATGCTGAGTATCTTGATGGAGACACTCTCGATGAGAAGTCGGATATACTAGTCGCAAGTTGTTCTCAGCCTGTTCTATTCCCCGCAAGGGTGATTAATGGCGTGCCATACTATGACGGTGGTATTGCAGATTCAATCCCTGCGGAAAAAGCCGTAAAAGACGGCTGTGACAAGCTTCTAATTGTCCTGACTCGTCAGGAGGGTTATAAGAAGGGCTCATTTGACCCAAAACTTGTATTTGGCGGACTTGCAGTTAAACGTAAGTATCCAAATCTTGCAAAGGCTCTCTATAGGCGTAATGATGTGTATATGAAGCAGATAGAGTACTGCGAGGAACTTGAGAGACAGGGGAAGGCCATAATACTTAGACCTTCTGAGTTTGAGATGATTAGTTCCTTTGAGAGTGACGCTAAAAAACTTTCAAGATTCTACGACCATGGCTATGAACTTGCCATGTCCCGTATGGATGAGATAAAAGATCTTTTTAAGGAGGGGAAGTAATGAGTTTAACTCCTACACCTCACATAAGTGCAGCTCCTGGCGACTTCGGCAAGACAGTCTTAATGCCAGGTGATCCACTTCGTTCAAAATTTATTGCAGAGAACTTTTTAGAGAATCCTGTTTTAGTCAACAATGTACGTGGCGTACAGGGCTATACAGGCACATATAATGGCGTTAAAGTCTCTGTTATGGCTTCCGGTATGGGAATGCCTTCAATCGGCATCTACAGCCACGAGCTCTTCAACTTTTATGGTGTTGAAAACATCATCAGAGTAGGCTCTGCAGGCGGTATGGCTGAGGGCATCAAACTCCGTGATATCGTTGCAGCTGAGACATCGTTTACAGACTCAAATTTCGTTGAACTTGAAGGCTTTGAGCCTGGTTTCATACCTCGTGCTTCTGACAAACTTTTAGCTGCCGCTAACAAGGTCGCAGAGGACCTTGGAACTCCAATGGTCAACGGTATGATCTATTCCTCAGATGTCTTCTATAGAGATGATCCTTTAAAAACTGATCTTCCACTTCTCGCAGTTGAGATGGAGTCAGTAGCTCTCTACTGTGAGGCTATTAAGGCAAAGAAAAATGCTCTTTGCATCTGCACAATTTCTGACCTTGTCACAACAGGTGAGGCTCTTGATGCTGATGCTAGACAGAATACATTTACACAGATGATGAAGATTGCTTTAGAGACAGCAGTCGCAATGGAGTAAAAATGAAACGTGTATTCATGATTGTGCTCGACAGCTTTGGTGTTGGTGAGTTACCTGATGCCGCTGATTTTGGCGATGTCGGTGCCAATACTTTAAAAACTGTATCGGGCTCAGATAAGTTTAAAGCTGAAAATCTTGAGAAACTGGGCTTCTTTAATATCGAGGGCGTAGACTATCTTCCTTCATATTCTTCGCCTTTGGCATCCTTTGGCCGTTGTGCTGAAGCATCCAAGGGTAAGGACACTGTAACTGGCCACTGGGAGATCTGTGGCGCTATCAGTGAAAAGGCTATGCCTACGTATCCTGACGGCTTCCCACCAGAGGTTATGGATGAGTTTGAGAGAAGAACTGGCAGGGGATGGCTCGTAAACAAACCATACTCAGGCACTCAGATTCTCGAGGACTACGGCGATGAGCATGTGAAGACAGGAAAGTTGATTGTTTATACTTCGGCTGACTCTGTTTTCCAGATTGCAGCTCATGAGGATATAGTTCCAGTTGAAGAACTTTATGAGTACTGCAGGATTGCACGTGAGATTTTACAGGGTGAACATGCCGTTGGTCGTGTAATTGCAAGACCGTTCGTTGGCACGAGTGGTAACTATACTCGCACCCCTCGTAGGCACGATTATTCTCTCGAGCCTCCAGGAACGCTCTTAAACGTCCTTAAGTACTACGGAAACGACGTAATCTCTATAGGTAAGATAAACGACATATTCGCCGGCTCAGGTGTCACAGAGAGCCATCCAACCACAAGCAATGTTAGCGGTATGGAGATGCTCGATGAGATGGTTGAGCGCGACTTCAATGGACTCTGCTTTGCAAACCTTGTTGACTTCGACATGGTCTTCGGTCATCGCCGTAATATTGACGGCTATGCAGAGGCAACTGCAGAGTTTGATGGCTGGCTTAAAAACTTCCTTGGCAAACTCCGTGAGGATGATGTTTTGATTATCACAGCTGACCACGGATGTGATCCAGCTTTTACAAAACATACCGACCATACACGTGAGTATATTCCACTTCTTTGGTATACACGCGGTGGACCTGCCTGCAATCTTGGAACTCGTAAAACATACGCAGATATAGGAAAAACTATTGAGGACTTCTTTGGATATGCAACTGATATTGCAGGCACAAGTTTCCTCAAAGATGTAACTTTTGAACCACATGAATATGCGAGGTTTAGAAAATGATTACTCCTGAAGAATTATTACAAAAAGCTGAAAACGCCATGCAATTTGCATATGCGCCGTACTCCAACTTTAAAGTTGGTGCTGCGCTGCTCTGCAAAGATGGCAGTATTTTCACTGGCTGCAACGTAGAGAATGCAGCGTACGGTGTCTGTAACTGTGCAGAGCGTACGGCGCTTTTCAAAGCAGTATCTGAGGGTTACACAGAGTTTACCTCTATCGCAATTGTCGGTGGAAAAGACGGGGAGATAGATGAATTCTGCTTCCCTTGTGGAACTTGTAGGCAGGCGCTTTCAGAGTTTGTCGATCAGACATTTAAGTTCTATTTCAAGGACAACAAGGGAACAATTGCCTCATACACATTTGAGGAGATTCTTCCACATTCTTTCGATTTGCTTTAACGAAATGTTAAGATATAAACAAAGGCAAGTACTTGTTACTTGCCTTTGTTTTGTATATAATTGTAATGTTAGTTTTTTTGAGGACACATTCAATAAGGAGTTGTAAACATGAACAATTACCCAAATCTTTTTTCACCAATTAAAATTGGTAATTTAGAGATAAAAAACCGCGTTGCTTTGGAGCCAATGCTCGTAGGTGTTGCAGAACTCAACGGTGACGCAGGCGAAAAACTCATCGCTTATTATGGTGAGCGTGCAAAGGGCGGCACAGGACTCATTCAGACAGAGGTAACTCGTATCTCTGATTGGACAGGTGCAACTAGTCCACTTCAGCTCTCAGTTACTCATGACCACTGCATTCCTGGTCTTCAGAAGCTCGCTGACGAATGCCATAAGTATGGTTCTAAAGTATTTGTACAGCTTCATCACACGGGCCGTCAGACATATCAGCTTGTAGTTACAGCTTGGAAACTCTGTGACGTTCTTGGTGGAACACCTATTGGTCCTGCTTGGTGGAAAGTTTTCTTTACTATGACAAAGTACTTTGATTACTTTGAAAATCCAACAATGCATAATTTCTACTTCCCAGTAGTATCAGCTTCAAATGTTCCAACAGGTATTGGTTCATCACCTGTTAAGACACAGAAGACTCGTGCCCTTACAAAGTGGGAGATTGGTAAGATTGAGGATGAATTTGCAGAGGGCGCTCGCCGCTGTAAGGACGCTGGAATCGATGGTGTAATTCTTCACGCATCACACGGTTATCTTCTTCAGCAGTTCCTTTCACCATACACAAACCAGCGTACAGATGAATACGGTGGTTCTCTTGAAAATCGTTGCCGTATTATTAAGAATATCATCGATAAAATCCGTGTTAAGTGCGGCCCTGATTACCCAATCATAGTAAGACTTACTGTTGATGAGTATTACCGTATGTACGGTTATGACATGGGTCTTGTACTTAATGAGGGCGTTGAGATAGCTAAGATTCTTGAGTCATATGGCATCGCAGCTATTGATATCTCATCAGGTACATACGACACAATGAACTCATGGCTCGAGCCAACAACATATGAGCTCGGTTGGAGAAAGGGCAATGCTGCTGCTGTTAAGCAGGCAGTTAAGATCCCTGTAATCGCAGCTAACCTTATCCGTACACCTGAGCAGGCTGAACAGCAGCTCGCTGAGGGTACACAGGATATGATTGGTCTCGGCCGTCCACTCATCGCAGATCCTTACTGGGCTGCAAAGGCTGAAGCTGGCCATCCAGAGGATATCCAGCGCTGTATTTGCTGCCTCTACTGTATCGAATCTATGATGGACGGCGCAATGAAGAAGAAGTCTCTTCAGTGTGCTTTAAACCCTCGTGCTTGTAACGAGACTATCTACAAACTCAACCCAGACCCAATCGGTGCAGGCAGACCTGCAGTAGTTATCGGTGGTGGTCCTGGTGGACTTATGGCCGCAAAGACACTCGCTCTTCGTGGCTTCAAGGTAACTCTCTTCGAGAAGGAGAACTACCTCGGTGGTCAGTTCGAACTCGCAGCTAGACCTCCAAAGAAGGAAAAACTCCGCTGGGCTATTGAGGACCTTATGGTTGCATGTCAGAAGGCTGGCGTTGACTTCAAACTTGGTGCTCCAGCATCTCTTGAAGCAGTTAAGGCATTAAACCCAGTTGCTATCATTGACGCAACAGGTGGTGCAGCTGTCAAGCCTCAAATCCCTGGCTACGAGCTTCCTAACGTATGCACAGTAACTGAGATTCTTAAGGGCGAAGTACAGCTCTCAGGTAAGAACGTTGCAGTAATCGGTTCAGGTATGTCAGGTCTTGAGACAGCAGAATTTATCGCTGAGCAGGGCAACAAGGTAACAGTTGTTGAGATGGCTAAGGAAATTGCTCCTGGCACATGGCAGCAGCACCTTGATGATATCCTTCCAAAGCTTAGAGCACGTGGTACAGAGTTCGTCACAGGCTACAAGCTTGTTGAGATGAAGGCTGACTGTGCTATCCTTGAGGATGCAGAAGTTTCCGGTCGTCGTAAGGTTCTTCCTTGTGACCAGATCGTTCTTGCTCTCGGTGTTAAAGCAAATGGCCTCTCAGATGAGATTAAGGCTATTGCACCAACAGTATCAATTGGCGACGCAGCACAGAGTGGTCGTGTTGCAAACGCTATACATACAGCTTATAAAGCAGCATTAGAGGTTAAATAATGAAGTATTCAGTTCCACTTAGTAAAGTTATTGAGGCCGAAGGCTATACAAAGATTTTCATGCCTGTTCCTGCAGAAGAGGTAATGGTAACTTGTATCGAAGTTTCCCGTCCTGGACTTATGCTTGCGAGAAATGACGTAAACTTTTCTCCTGAGCGTATTCAGTTCATCGGTAAGTCTGAGATGCTCTATCTTATGAACCTTCCAAGGGAAGAAATTAGGCATGACTGTATCAACAGACTTATGTCTACAAATCCTTTAGCTATAGTATTTTCAATAGCAATAACACCTGAACTTGTATCAATTTTCATGCCTTACGCAGAGAAGTATAATGTTCCACTCTTAAAGAGTGAGGACGAGACTTCATTTGCGGTTTCTTCACTCGTTTCATACTTGAATGTTGAACTTGCAGAGCGTGAATCAAGACATGGCGTTTTGGTAGAAGTATTTGGTGAAGGTGTTCTCATCACTGGTGACAGTGGTGTGGGTAAGTCTGAGAACGTTGTTGAGCTTATCAACCGCGGTCATCGTCTTGTTGCTGATGACTCAGTTGAAATCCGTAAAGTGTCGAAGAAGACGCTCGTAGGTTCAGCTCCTGACAACATTCGACACTTTATTGAACTTCGTGGTGTCGGCATTATCGATGCCCGTCGACTTTTCGGTATGAAGTCAGTAAAGAACACATCAAGAATTGACCTTGTTGTAGATCTTGAAGCTTGGGATGAGACTAAGGCATATGAGAGAATGGGTATCGATGATGAGACAATTGACATCCTCGGTGTAAACGTTCCTCTCTGTACAGTTCCAGTTTCTCCAGGCCGAAATCTCGCTGTAATCATCGAAGTTGCAGCTATCAACAACCGTCAGAAAAAGATGGGATATAACTCTGCTAAGGAACTTCTCGCCAACCTCGGTATGCTTGATGAAGAGAACGATAACAAGCCTACTGACCTTGACGTATGGCACCAGTAAAAAAATTAAAGCCAGTGCACTAAAGGCACTGGCTTTATTTTTTGTCTTCTATTAGAAGAGTGCGATAAGTTTTGAAACAGATTCCTTAGCGTCACCAAGGAGAAGTTCAGCCTTGTCGCTTGTGTAGAGTGGGTTCTCGACGCCAGCATAGCCTGGTTTTGTGTCGAAGTTGCAAATGATGATGTTTTCTGCATCGGCAACAGAGAGAACTGGCATACCGTAGATAGGTGTGCCCTCGGCCTCTTTTGCTGCAGGGTTTGTTACGTCATTTGCACCAACAACGATACAAAGATCAGCATTCTTGAAATCGTCGTCGATAGCCTTCATCTCATAGAGCTGATCGTAGTCAACGTCTACCTCTGCGAGGAGTACGTTCATGTGACCAGGCATACGACCTGCTACAGGGTGGATTGCGTAACGGACCTCGGCACCGTTCTCAGCGAGCTTATCAGCGAGCTGTTTAACGTTAGCCTGTGCCTGTGCAAGAGCCATACCATAACCAGGAACGATGATTACGTTCTTAGCATTCTTGAGAACTGCTGCGAGGTCCATACCGGCCTTAGCAGGAGCTGCTTTTGCTGCAGGAGCCTCGTCCTTTGCACCATCCATAGCTGCGATGAGCTTCATGATTGATTCCTTAGCATCACCGAGGAAGATCTCAGCTTTGTCGCTTGTGTAGAGTGGGTTCTCAACACCAGCATAACCTGGCTTTAAGTCGAAGTTACAGATGATGATATTCTTAGAATCAGCAACTGAGAGTACTGGCATGCCATAAATTGGTGTGCCTTCAGCTTCCTTAGCTGCTGGGTTTGTTACGTCATTAGCACCGACAATGATTGTAAGATCAGTGTTCTTAAAGTCGTCATCGATAGCTTTCATCTCGAAGAGCTGATCATAATCAACATCAACTTCAGCGAGGAGTACGTTCATATGACCAGGCATACGACCTGCTACAGGGTGGATTGCGTAACGGACCTCGGCACCGTTCTCAGCGAGCTTATCAGCGAGCTGTTTAACGTTAGCCTGAGCTTGAGCAAGTGCCATACCATAACCTGGTACGATGATTACGTTCTTAGCGTTTTTAAGTGTTGCGCCGACATTTGACTTAGCCTCAGCCTTTGGAGCTTCAGCAGCCTTTGCAGGAGCAGCATTATCGTCGCCATCCATTGCTGTAATAAGCTTTGAAACAGATTCCTTAGCGTCGCCGAGGAAGATTTCAACGCCTTCCTCACGTGTGTAGAGAGGATTCTCTACGCCAGCGTAACCAGGCTTTAAGTCAAAGTTGCAGATGATGATGTTCTTTGTATCAGCAACTGAGAGTACTGGCATGCCATAAATTGGTGTGCCTTCAGCTTCCTTAGCTGCTGGGTTTGTTACGTCGTTAGCACCAACGATGATAGCGAGGTCAGCGTTCTTGAAGTCATCATCAATAGCCTTCATCTCGAAGAGCTGATCATAGTCAACGTCAACTTCTGCAAGTAATACGTTCATGTGACCAGGCATACGACCTGCAACAGGGTGGATAGCGTAACGAACCTTAGCGCCATTAGCTTCAAGCTTGTCAGCGAGCTGCTTAACATTAGCCTGAGCCTGAGCAAGTGCCATACCGTAACCAGGAATAATGATTACGTCCTTAGCGTTCTTGAGAAGAGAACCAACTGATGGCTTGTCAGCTTTAGGAGCTTCTTCAACCTTAGGTTCTTCTTTTGGTTCTTCAGCCTTAACTTCTGCTTTTGGTTCAGCCTTCTTAGCAGCACCAGCAGATGTCTTACCAAGGAGGATGTCGAGGAGGCTTCTGTTCATAGCCTTACACATAATCTGTGTAAGGATGAGGCCTGAAGCACCAACGATACCGCCTACAGCAACGAGAAGAACGTCGCCGATTGCAAGACCAGCAATTGAACCTGCAACACCTGAGAAGGAGTTGAGGAGTGAAATTGTGATAGGCATATCGGCGCCACCAACTCTGATAGAGAAGAGGAGACCGAATGCGCATGCAAGTAAGAGACCAACAACTATGAAAGCAATCATAGCGTTTGGAGCAAAGATTGCAACTACGCAGAGAATGAGTGAACCGAAGAGAGCAACCATTGTGAGTGGGCTGTGGCCCTTGATTACTACTGGCTTAGACTTCATAATTCCCTGGAGCTTAGAGGCTGCAACAAGTGAACCAACGAGTGTAACAATACCAACTACGAGTGCAAGCATACCTGTGAAAATATCAAACCAAAGTGTCTTTGATGCTGGGTCAAGACCTGCAAGAAGTGTGAGTGCAGCAACGAATGCAGAAGCACCACCGCCGAAGCCGTTAAGAAGGGCAACGGTCTGAGGCATCTGGATCATCTTAACCTTCTTTGCAATCCAAGCACCGATGGCACCACCGATAAGCATTGCAATGATGATTACAACAAGAGCTGCCTTAACATCAGGACCAAATACTTCATACTGAAGCATTGTGAGTATGATAGCTGCTGCCATACAAACAGCAGAAATAAGGTTACCGTTATAGGCTTTCTCAACCTTACTCATAAGGTAAATACCGAGAAGAACACCTAAAACTAATATTGCGGAGATAATGTAATAAGCTGTACCGAGCATTATTCTTTACCTCCTTTATTATCTTTTTTCTTGAACATCTTGAGCATTCTACCCGTAACGCCGAAACCACCGATTACGTTGATCATGGCGAGGATGATAGCAATAGCACCAAAGATGTAACCAATAACAGGATCGCCAGCTCTGCAGGCGATAACTGTTGAAGAAATAGCACCAAGTACTGTTACGCCTGAGAGGGCGTTCATACCTGACATAAGTGGGGTATGGAGAAGACTTGGTACGTTGTTGATGAGTTTATAACCAACAATCATTGAAACAATGAAAACGATTACAAGAATAATTGGATTCATCGAATTTTCTCCTTTGCCTTTTCTAAAAGAAAGCGCGGCCCCAGATAAGTGAAGCCGCGCCAAATTACTTTGATGCGATTTAGGGATTAAAGACCCATTGCCTCAAGAGCACCAGCATGAACAATCTTACCGTCGATTGTTGTAAGTGCTGACTTGATGATCTCGTCGTCCATATCAAGAGCGATTTCGCCGTCTTTTGTCATGAACTTAACGAGTTCGAGCATGTTGTTAGCAAACATCCATGTTGAAGATGTTGGAAGGATACCAGGAATGTTCTTAGTACCGATAATTGTAACGCCGTACTTCTGCTCGATTGTTCCCTTAGGAGTGATTGCGCAGTTACCGCCCTGGTCGATAGCGATATCAACGATAACTGAACCTGGCTTCATTGTCTTAACCATTTCTTCTGTGATGAGGATAGGAGCAAGTTTACCAGGAATAAGTGATGAACAGAAGATGATGTCCATGTCAGGAACTACCTTAGCAAGAACTTCCTGCTCATGCTTCAAAACGTCATCAGGAAGACGAAGAGCGTATCCGCCAGGACCTACTGCGAGTTCTGCAGGAACTTCTACGTCGATGAGCTTAGCGCCGCAAGCGCCAACGCTCTCCTGTCCCATAGGACGGATATCAGCACCGTATGTCTGAGCACCGAGTGACTTAGCTGTTGTAAGAGCTCTCATACCAGCTACGCCAACACCGAGAACGAGTGCCTTTGCAGGTCTGATCTGACCAGCAGCACACATGATGTTAGGAATGAACCAAGGAAGTCTATCAGCAGCCATGATCATACCCTTGTAACCAGCGCATGTTGACATTGATGAAAGAGCGTCCATTGACTGTGCACGTGAGATACGTGGGATACCATCAAGAGTGATAGAGATAACACCCTTAGCTGCCATGTCGCGAACCATCTGATGGTTAACAGGAGATGCAGGATGGATGAATGTGATGAGGTACTGGCCCTCATGCATCATTTCGATCTCGTGCTTACCCTTAGCGTCGTTAAAGAGTGGCTCTTTAACCTTAAGGATAACACTTGCCTTGTTGTAGAGATCCTCTACATCGTCAACGATTTCAGCACCAGCTGCAACGTAGTCAGCATCTGGATAGAAAGCGCCGGCACCAGCATTCTTCTCAACCAAAACTGTTGCGCCGAGTTTAACGTACTCTGCAACTGTTTCAGGAGTAGCTGCTACACGATCTTCTTCGTGCATGATTTCTTTTGGAATACCGATAATCATAGTATTTCCCTCCGTTTTTTTATCTAAATTTTTATTACAAACCAAAATTGATTATAACACTTTGCAAAATCAAATGCTACACACTCGTATATAAAATGTATCATAAATCAAAAATATATTAATTGATATTTAGGGTGTTGAAGTGTTAAAATATTTATGTACATCTTTCGCGCAAAAACACTTTGTAAAAAGGAGGAGACTAAATTGAAAGATGCTAGAGCAATGGCGTTCGTAAACGCATATGGCGTTCTCGCTTGTCTTGAGAACGTATGTGATCTCGTTGATGAAGCAAAGGCAATCTGTGCTGGTCTTAAGAATCCAGTTGCACTCGGATTCGCAGTAAAGAATGGCCCATCATTCACATTGAGCTTCACAAAAGACGGTTGTAAATTCATTGAAGGTGTTGACGATTGCACATGCAAGATGTCATTCACATCTCCAGAAGCATTTAACAACCTCATTGACAACTCTGTACCTGGTATTCCAACAAAGAATCCTGTACAGGTTCTCACATTCCTTCTTGGTCCTTTCACCAAGCTCACAAATATTATGCAGAAATATTTGCAGCCAGATGCTAAGGACATGAAGAACGCTGACTTCTTCGAGAAGTCAACAATCCTTACAATGTATGTAATCGGTGGAGCTATCTGTGCACTCGGAAACACAGATGAGGTTTCTAAGCTCTCTGCTTCATACATCGTTGACGGTGAAATCTCTATGGGTATCACTGACAAAGTTTATATCACAATCACAGCTAGAAACCATTACCTTACTCTCACTAAGGATAAGGCAAAGAAGCCAAGAGCTAAGATGGAATTTAAGACTATTGAACTTGCTAATGGTCTTTTCAACGGCACAGCTTCTACAATGGGCGAACTCTGCGCAGGTAACATCTACATGGCTGGTATGATCAACATGATCGATAACATCAACCGTATCCTTGACAGAGTTGCTATATATCTTGCATAAGGAGGGGACAGATAATGAGTAAATATCCAGAATATTCACATGTTGAATCTAAAAAATGGTTTGATAGAGCACTCGCAGCTGTTCCATCAGGCGTTTACGGCCACCTCGGCCCATCAGAAGGACTTTTCCTTCCAATCACAAAATGGCCACTTATGTGTGACCACGCTAAAGGCACATACTTCTGGGATGTAGATGGTAACAAATACATCGACTATATGTGCGCTTATGGTCCTAACGTTCTCGGTTACTGCGATGACGACGTTGACGCAGCAGCTATTGAACAGCTTAAGAAGGGTAACTGCACAACATCTGTATCTTACAAGATGGTTGAATGCGCAGAGCTCCTTAAGGACACAGTTAACTGCGCAGACTGGGCTTTCTTCATGAAGAACGGTTCTGACGCAACAACATTCTCAGTAATGTGTGCTCGTGCACATACTGGTAAGAAGAAGATCGTATTCTTCAAGGGTTACTACCATGGTGACTTCCAGTGGGCTCAGAAGGCTGACTATCCTGGTATTCTTCCAGAAGAAGTTGCTAACAACGTAGTTATTCCTTGGTTCGATATGGAAGCTCTTCAGAGAGTTTGGGACGAAAATCACGGCGACGTAGCTGCTGTTATCGCTCAGCCTTATGACCACGGTAACTTCTACGACAACGTTTGCGCTACACCTGAGCAGTGGGCTGCAGTTCGTAAGTTCTGCGACGACCACGGTATGCTCCTCATCATCGATGATGTACGTGTAGGCTTCCGTCTTGACCTCGCTGGTTCTGACCATTACTACGGCTTCAAGGCAGACCTTATCTGCTTCTGCAAAGCTCTTGCTAATGGTTACAACATGTCTTGCGTATGCGGACAGGAGCACGTTAAGTCAACTGCTTCATCAGTAGTTTACACAGGTTCTTATTGGCTTTCAGCTGAACCATTCGCAGCTTGTATCGCTTGTATCAACAAGATGAAGAAGCTCGATACACCTACAATGTTCCGTCAGAAGGGCACAAAGCTCCTCGATGGTCTTGTAGCAGCTGGTAAAGAGCACAACATCGACCTTAAGGTTTCTGGTGAGCCAGCTCTCTTCTATTTCCGTATTGCTAACGACGATGACCTTTATCTCCACCAGGAGTGGGTTGCTGAGTGCGTAAGCCGTGGTATCTTCTTCGCATCTCACCACAACCACTTCATCAACGCTTCTCTTTCTGATGATGATATCGACTACACAATCGATGTAGCTAACGATGCATTCTCAGTAGTAGCAGAGCGTCACCCTGATATGGGTCTCATCAAATAAGGTTATAAAATAATTTTTATAAATTTTACTCGGAAAGGGGAAATCAAAAATGCCTGCAAATTATGGTACTTTTGATAAAGCCGAATGGCTTCGCCTCGAAAAGAAGGCTGACGAACTTCGTCGTTTGACAGTTCAGACTTCTGTTTGGGGTGGTTCAGGACATTTGGGCGGTGCTATGTCATGTATCGATATTATGACAATTCTTTATCATAGATTCATGAAGCTCGATCCAAAGAATCCTAAATATGAAGACAGAGACCGCTTCGTACTCTCAAAGGGTCACGCAGCAGTAGGTTATGCACCAGTTCTCGTTGACTATGGTTACATGCCTATCGAAGAGCTCCAGATCTTCAACCTCACAGGTGCAAAAATCGGTATGCACCTTGACTCAAACAAGGTAAAGGGTGTTGACTACTCAACAGGTTCCCTTGGCCACGGTATTTCTCTTGGCGTTGGTGCAGCTCTTGCAGCTAAGCTTAAGGGTCAGGATTACATGACATTCGTTCTCTGCGGCGACGGTGAGATGAACGAAGGTTCAAACTGGGAAGGTATCATGAGTGCTGCTCAGTTTAAACTTAACAATCTCGTTGTTATGGTTGATAACAACAAGTGCATGATCGATGGTCGTGTAGCAGACGAAATGAACATTGAACCTCTTGACGCTAAGTTCAAGGCTTTCAATTTCAAGACATATCGTATCGATGGACACGATTTCTCACAGCTTAACGCAGCTCTCGAAGAGGCTGTTAAGAACGCTAAGACAGGCGACAAGCCAACAGCTATCGTTCTTGACACATATAAGGGCGAAGGTATTGACTTCATGAAGGACAATTACCTCTGGCACTATGGCTCTCTTGATGAGGAAAAGCTTGCTCAGGCTTATGCATCACTTGATGCTACTTATAAAGCACGTTGCGCTCGTGCAGAAAAGGAGGGCAAATAATAATGGGTGGTATGTCTTACACCAGTATTGAAGCTGAACAGCTCACTACTGCAGAATATTATGGTAAAGCACTTCACGATTTAGGTGAACTTCATCCAGATGTTGTTGCTCTCACAGCTGACCTTGCTAAGTCAACAAAGATTGCTCCTTTCGTAAAGGCATTCCCAGAGAGACTTATCAACGTTGGTATCGCTGAGCAGAACATGTTTGGTATCGCTGCTGGTATGGCAAAGTGTGGATTCATTCCTTATGCTTCTACATTCTCTATCTTCGCAGCTGCTCGTTCTCTTGACCAGATTCATACAGATATCTGCTATCAGAACGTTCCTGTTAAAATCCTTGCATCTCATGCAGGTACATCTTTCGGTCAGGCTGGTTCAACTCACCATGCTATTATCGATATCGCTGCTGCACGTTCACTTCCTAACATGACAGTAATGTGCCCAGCTGATGGTGCTGAAGCTTATAAGCTTGTTATGGCATCATATGACATTCCAGGTCCTGTATACATTCGTATCAACCGTGGTTTCGACGCAGTTGTATACGAGGGTGGCCCAGACTCAGTTAACTTCGTATGGGATAAGGCTGACGAGCTTAAGAAGGGCAACGACGCTTGCTTTATCGGCGTTGGTGCTGGTGTTTATCAGGCTCTCCAGGCTGCTAATATCCTTGAGTATGACTGTGGTATTAACGCTCGCGTTCTTAACATGCATACAGTTAAGCCAATCGACAAGGAAGCAATCATCAGAGCTATTGACGAGTGCGGTTGCATCGTAACAGTAGAAGACCACGTTATCCAGGGTGGTCTTGGTTCAGCAGTTGCTGAAGTTATCGCTGAATACGGCAAGCCATGCAAGTTCAAGATGCTTGGTCATGACAATAGCTTCTCAACAATCGGTCTTCAGGAAGACCTTCTCACAATCGCAGGCATCGATGCTAACGGCGTAGCTAAGGCAGCTGGCAAGCTCCTCGGCGTTGAAATCGGCGGCAAAGATAACTGGGATAACGAATATTAATAAGGAGGAAAGAATTATGCCAAACGCTGAAACATATTCTGCAAATAAAGTTTTCATGGCAGGTGCTTTACCTCTTATGAAAGTTATTGCAACAGATGATCCTACACTCAATAAGCTTTTCAAGACAGCTAAGATCAATGCTGTATATCAGGTTTCTGCTAAAGCTGGCGGCGGCAAAGAAGCTGTTCACTTTATCGTAACTGATGGTGATTGGGAAGTTTACCAGGGTGAGTATAAGGGTAATAAGAAGATTGATGGCGAACTCGCTTTCTCATCTATGGAGAAAATGAATGGCTTTATGAAGAGCGACTTCACAAAGCTTCCAGCTATCAAGATTGGTAACCCAGCTAAGTTTGCTCTCTTTATGGCAGTTCTTCTTAAGATGTCTGGCATCTTAACAGCAACTGAAATCCCAGAGGATGAAGCTACTCAGCTCCTTACAATCAAGTGCTTCTTCTATCTTCTTACAACAGGTATCTCAGCTCTCAACAAGATGGGCGACGAAAAGGTATCTGCATGGGTTAAGAAGTCTCCAGACCGCTGCTATCAGATGGCAGTAGCTGGTTATCCAGAGCTCACAGCTTACCTCCGTGTTGACCAAGGTAAGTCTAAGGCTGGTAAGGGCGAGTATCCTCGTTCAGACCCATTCTTCACAATGCTCTTCGACTGTCCAGAATCAGCTCTTATGATTCTTATGGGTAAAGGCGACATGTTTAAGATGACTGCTAACCGTCAGCTTATCATGAAGGGCGGCCCAGAATTCGGCATGCAGCTCTCAGAGTACATGTTCTATATTCAGGACCTCGCTATGTAACTCAAAAAAACGACCTCGTCGAAAGACGAGGTCTTTTTTTATGCCTATAATTATGGTAAAATGTTATAGGTGATTTTATGTATAGAATAGGTGTCGACCTCGGTGGCACTAACATCGCTGCAGGGGTTGTTGATGAAGAAAATAAAATAGTCGCTAAAATGAGCATTCCTACTGATTTGCCTAAGAGCGCAGATGAAATTGCGAGGTCTATTGCAAAACTTGCTGAACTTGTCTGTGAGAAGGCAGATGTTGATATGATGGAAGTCTCTATGATTGGTATTGGAACACCTGGAGCAGTAAATGACGAAGGTGTGGTAGAGAACGATGCCAATCTCGGCTTTGTGAATACACCACTTAGAGGGCTCGTTGCAGGCAAGACCGGTAAGGTTGTATATGTTGGCAACGACGCCAACTGTGCTGCACTCGGTGAGCAGGTGGCTGGCGCCGGCAAGGGCACCGACAACTTTATTGCTGTGACCTTGGGCACAGGAATCGGTGGCGGTGTAATAGTTGACGGCAAGCTGCTCACCGGCATCAACTTTGCTGCAGGTGAGATTGGTCATATGTGTATCGAGCTTGACGGCAGAGCTTGTAACTGTGGCAATAAAGGATGCTTTGAGGCATATGCTTCTGCATCAGCTTTAATCCGCGATGCAAGGGGAGTTGGTCTTGAGGTCTCAGGTGCACGTGATGTGTTTGAGGCAGCTCAGAACGGCAACAGCCTCGCTGAAAAAGTAGTTAAGAACTATATCTCATATCTCGCAGTAGGTATTACAAATCTTGTAAATATCTTCCAGCCAGATATGATTTGTATCGGTGGCGGCATTGCAGCGCAGGGCGAATATCTCTTAGAACCTCTTCGTGATATTGTTGCAAAAAATCGCTACACCAAGTATTCCTCAAAACAGACAGATATTTGCGCTGCTGTTCTCGGCAATGACGCCGGAATTATAGGCGCAGCAAATCTTGGAGAATAGATATGTACGAAAAGATTATTAAAGCTGCAACCGACAATGGCTGTAACTACGTAGAAAATGCCGACATGGCAAAATATACCACTTTTAAGATTGGTGGCCCTGCAAACCTTCTTGTAGAGCCTAATTCTGTTGACGCTTTATCAGAGATTTTGAAGGCTTGTAAAGCAGAAGGCGTGAAACCAATCGTACTCGGTAATGGCTCCAATGTTCTTGTCCAGGATAAGGGCATTGACAGTGTTGTTATCGTAATGGGTGACGCATTTTCAAAGATTGAATATGCAGGAAACGACCTTGTTAAGGTACAGGCAGGCGCAAAGCTTATTAGCCTCTGCCGCTTCTGCCTCGAGTATTCTCTCGGTGGTCTTGAGTTTGCAACTGGCATACCCGGCACCGTTGGAGGTGCAGTATTTATGAATGCTGGCGCCTACGGTGGAGAGATGAAGGACGTAGTATGGGTAGTAAACCACATGGACCTCGACGGTAACAAGGGCTCATTCCAGGGCTCACAGCTCGACTTCTCATATCGTCACTCAGCATATGTAGATAGTGATTTGATTATAACATCAGTAATTTTCCATCTTGAGCAGGATAATGCCGAAGGCATCAAGAACAGCATGGATGACGTGCAGGCACGCCGTAAGGCAAAGCAGCCACTTGAGTATCCTTCAGCTGGCAGCACATTCAAGCGCCCAGAGGGTTATTTTGCTGCAGCACTTATAGACGAGTGTGGCCTTAAAGGCTACACAGTTGGCGGTGCACAGGTTTCAGAGAAGCACGCAGGCTTTGTAATTAACGTAGGTAATGCAACTTCTGCTGATGTTTTACAGCTTATGTCTGACGTTCAGAAGAAAGTAAAAGAGGAGAAAGGCGTAGACCTCGAACCAGAAGTTAGAATTATTTAGTATTATTATTTTTTTAGGAGGTGAGTACAGTTGTCATTTGCATCAGACATCAAAGATGAATTGATTGAGAAGTCAGAACTTGCACGTGCAATGGGTGGCATGAAGGACTGCTGTATTCACGCCGAGATGTATGGAATATTCCTATTCTGTAGGGACTTTGATAGTAATAACATTTGTATTAAGACTGAGCATGGGGAAGTAGCTGAATTGTTCTCCTCATATGCTGAGGAGATTACAGGTAGAAGCTATAATATTGAGCAGACTTCATCTGGCAAGTTTAGAGTAACTATTAAGAAGGCCGAGGACCGTAAAATGATCCTCGAACACTTTGGCCATACGGGCCAGGAAGTTACTCGCCGTATGTACAGATCAAACCTCGAGGATGAGTGCTGCCTCGGCGCACTTCTCCGTGGTGCATTCCTCTCATGTGGTACTATTACAGACCCAGAGAAGGATTATCATCTTGAGTTTGTAATGTCACATAAGGTGCTCTCAAACGACTTGCTCAAGCTTATTACAGAGGTCCATCTTCCTGATGAAGAGGGTAATGTGGACTTTAACAAGAAAGAATTTGATCCTAAGTACATTGTCAGACGTGGTGTGCACGTTGTGTACTTTAAGGACAGCGAATCTATTGAGAATATCCTCACATTCATGGGTGCTCCAGATGCCTCACTCGAGGTTATGGGAACACGCATGTACAAGGATATGAGAAATAGAGTTAATCGAAAGATGAACTTTGAAAATGCCAATGCAGGTAGAGCATTTGATGCTGCGTATAAGCAGATCTCAGCAATCAGATTCATAGAGGAGGAGAAGGGACTTGGCTTCCTTTCAGAGGATCTTCGAGAACTCGCTCTCCTTCGACTAGAGAATGAGGACTTCACTCTCTCTGACTTGGCAGATAACTTAAAGGAACCAATCTCTAAGTCCGGTGTAAACCACCGACTTAAGAAGATACTTGAGACAGCAGAAGGACTAGGGTGGAAAGGATGAGTTTTACTCATTTACATGTGCACTCAGAATACAGTCTACTTGATGGTGCCTGTAGAATAGGCGAACTTGTAGATAGAGCTCATGACCTCGGACAGACCGCTGTGGCTATTACAGACCACGGCTGTATGTACGGGGCTATTGACTTTTACAAAGCATGTAAGGCTAAAGATATAAAGCCTATAATCGGCTGTGAGTGCTACCTCTCAGAGGATATGCATGACAAGGTATCCGCTGCAGCAAAGGTTAGATATCACCTTGTACTTCTCTGTGAAAACAACGAGGGATATCAGAACCTTATAAAGATGGTCTCTGACTCTTTTACAGAGGGATTCTATTCAAAGCCTAGAATAGATAAAGAACTTCTCCGTAAATACAGTGGTGGCTTGATTGCACTCTCCGCGTGCCTTCAGGGTGAAATCCCTGTTCACCTGAGAAATGGTGACTATGAGGGCGCTAAAGCTATTGCGCTTGAGTATCAGGAGATCATGGGTGAGGGTAACTTCTTTATAGAGGTTCAAAATCACAATCTTCCTGAGGAAATATCAATACTCCCACAGCTTATACGACTCTCAAATGAGACGGGTATACCTCTTGTGGCAACTAATGACTGCCACTATATCTCTAAAGAGGATGCCAAAGTACAGAAGATTCTCGTATGTATCCAGACCAACCACACAATAGAGGAGGATACAGGCCTCGACTTTAGAACAGATGAGTTCTATGTAAAATCTGAGGATGAGATGAGAACTCTCTTCTCTATGGCACCTGAAGCTGTGGATAATACCGCTCTCATCGCTTCGCGTTGTAACGTGGAGTTTGAGTTCGGTGTAACAAAACTTCCTCATTTTGAGGTTCCAGATGGCAGAGAACATGCTGAATACTTGAGGGCACTTGCTACAGCTGGATTTAATAAAAGATATAAAGGCTTCCCTGAGGAGACTTTAACAAAATATAGAGAGCGTATGGATTATGAGCTCGGTGTAGTTGACAGCATGGGATATACCGACTACTACCTTATCGTCTATGACTTCGTACGCTTTGCTAAGGGAGCGGGTATACCGGTTGGTCCTGGACGTGGTTCAGGAGCGGGCAGTATAGTCGCGTACTGTGTCGGCATCACCGACATCGACCCGATGAAATATAATCTTCTTTTCGAGCGCTTCTTAAACCCAGAACGTGTATCGATGCCGGACTTTGACATTGACTTCTGTTACGAGCGCAGGGGAGAAGTAATCGATTATGTAATTGAAAAATATGGTGCCGACCATGTGGCTCAAATTGTCACTTTTGGTACCCTTGCTGCACGTGCCGCCATCAAAGATGTAGGTCGTGTACTTGATATTCCATATGCAAAAGTTGATCAACTTACAAAGAAGATTCCTTGGGGTTTGGGCCATAATTTGACCGCTGCAATCGAACTTACACCTGGTCTTAAGGACATGATTGCCTCTGACCCAGAGATTGCAGAACTCATAAAATACTCACTCAAAGTTGAGGGTATGCCAAGGCATACTTCCACTCACGCAGCGGGTGTTGTAATAACACGTGACCCTGTCAATACCTACGTACCAATGGCGAAAAAGGACGATTCTGTTGTCACTCAGTACACGATGACAACCCTTGAGGAACTCGGACTTTTGAAGATGGATTTCCTCGGTCTTAGGACTTTGACTGTCATCGATGATTGCGAAAAAATGATTCAAAAACGCGAGCCGAGCTTTAGTATAAAGGATATTGACTTTACAGACAAAGAAACATTCGAAATGTTTGGTCGTGGTGATACAAATGGTGTCTTCCAGTTTGAGTCGGGCGGACTTAAAAATGTCCTCATGCAATTCAAGCCAACTTCACTCGAAGATCTCATAGCGCTTACCTCGCTTTATAGACCTGGACCAATGGATTCCATTCCAACTTACATCCATAACAGACATCATCCAGAGGATGTTAAGTACAAGACTCCTGAACTTAAAGATGTCCTCGGCGTAACTTATGGATGTATCGTTTACCAGGAGCAGGTAATGCAGATTTGCCGCGAGCTCGCCGGCTACTCACTCGGCCACGCCGACATCATGCGTCGTGCAGTTTCTAAAAAGAAACACGACGTCATGAACAAGGAGCGTGACAACTTCGTCACGGGTTGCGTAGCGAACGGCATATCAAAAGATGTGGCAAATTCTATCTTTGATGATATGGTCAGCTTCGCATCATATGCATTTAACAAGTCGCACGCTGCGGCATATGCAACAGTAGCTTTCCAAACTGCATATCTCAAATGCCATTATCCAGCGGAGTTCATGGCGTCACAGATAACAAGTATGCTCTCAATGACATATAAGGTTGCAGCATATATTGCAGACTGTGAAAACTTGGGTCTTACAGTTCTTCCACCACATGTAAATTACAGCTTTGCTGAGTTTACAGTTGATGATGGAAAGATTGTCTTTGGCCTTTTAGGTGTAAAGGGGCTTTCAAGGAACTTTATCAACGTTATAGTTAAGGAGAGAGAGACAAACGGTCCTTTCACTTCATACTATGAGTTTTTAAAACGTGTCCACAGTCAGAGCTTCAACCGCAAGGCTGCAGAAGCTCTAATTAAGAGTGGCGCACTTGACGGTTTCGGTCTCAACCGCCGACAGATGCTCACGATGCTCTCAGATATCGTCGGCGAGCTCGACAGTGTAAGGCGCCACAACGTAGAGGGTCAAATAGGTCTCTTTGATACAGGCTCTGCACTCAGTGAAACTGAGACGGGCCCTGAGATTCCTAATCTCACCGAATTTGATAAGACTGACCTTCTTTTATATGAGAAGGAGATGACAGGCCTCTATCTCTCTGGCCACCCAATGCACGACTATGCCGAGAATGCCAAGAGACTTCACTCTGCAAAGATCAGCGAACTTCTCGACGCTTTGGAGGACGGTACTTCAAAGTACAAGGACAATGATGCTATTGTTCTTCTCTGTATGATCTCAAACATCGTAGTCAAGGTGACAAAGGCATCTGCCACTATGGCTACTGCTCTCGCTGAGGATTTGACTGGCGGCATCGAGCTCACCATATTCCCAAAGACCTATCAACAATACGGCAGTCTTCTTACAGAAAATGGCGTCTATGTTGTCGATGCTCGACTTTCAGTCTCACCGGATGAAAAGCCGTCGCTTAAAGTGATGCGCATCACGCCTTACACTAAAGCGTCAGGCGATGCGCCTAAGAAAAAGAAAAAAGGCCTTTTCATCCGCTTCGACAGTGAAAACGATGAGCGTATCTCAAAGGTAATGCAACTGGTTGAGAATGCTCCAGATAATCGCTTTACGATAAGGATGCCACTCTACTTCTACTTCAATGACACAAAGTCTTACAAGGAGATGGGAGAGGTAAGATGTTGTGGCGAACTGATGTCATCCTGCTCACAAATATTGGGCATTAAGAATGTTGTTGTCCAAGAATAATCAAAAGTGCACAAAAAGAATTAAAAAAAGCCCTCAAAGTTTTGAGGGCTTTTTCAATGTAATTAATTGACTTTTATATATATAAATGCAATACTTTATATTGGAATATTTTGGAATAATTTTTTGGAGGCATTAGTAGAATGAAAACCATTGGCGTATTGACAAGCGGAGGAGACGCTCCTGGTATGAATGCTGCAATTCGTGCAGTAGTTCGCACAGCTATTGAAAACAATATGCATGTTCTTGGTATCAACAACGGATATGATGGACTTATGAAGGGCGACGTTATTGAGATGAACCTTCGCTCAGTTTCAAATATCCTTAATCGCGGTGGTACAATTCTTCACTCTGCAAGATCAGAGGGTTTCAAGACTGAAGCTGGACAGAAGAAAGCTGCTGAAATGTGTAAGGCACTTGGTATTGAAGGACTCGTTATCATCGGTGGTGACGGATCTTTCCGTGGTGCTCAGGCACTCGCAGCTTTGGGTATTACTTGTGTAGGTATCCCAGGTACAATTGATAACGATATTGCTTGCACAGATGAGACTATCGGCTTTGATACAGCTATGAACACTGTTATGGAGATGGTCGATAAAATCCGTGACACAGCAGAATCACACTCACGTTGTTCTGTTGTTGAGGTTATGGGTAGAGATGCAGGCTATATTGCTCTTTATTCAGGCATCGCTGTTGGTGCAACAATTATCCTTGTACCAGAAGTTGAATACGATATGCAAAAAGATGTAATTGATGTTATGAAGCGTACACTTGCCACTGGCAAGCATCACTTCGTTATCATAGTAGCAGAAGGTTGCGGACTTGCAACCAAGATGGCAAAAGAGATAGAAGAAGAGACAGGTGTTGAGACAAGAGCTACAATTCTTGGTCACGTACAGCGTGGTGGTTCTCCTACAGTTAAGGACCGCGTACTTGCTTCCCGTATGGGTAACTACGCTGCAAGAGTCCTTCGTTACGACAACAGAAGTTGTATCGTAGCTGAGAAGGATAACAAGATTGTTGATTATCCAATTAATGAAGCTCTTGCAATGACAAAGGAACTTGACATTGACACCTACAGAATGGCACACGAAATTTCTATCTAAGTATTCATTTAAGGAGAATGTAAATGTCATTTGTTAATGTAATGACTCTTTGTGGTGGTATCGCAATGTTCATCTTTGGTATGAACGAGATGGGCCAGAACCTCAAAGACATGGCAGGTAACTATCTTAAAAAAGTCCTTGCCAAGCTTACAGAGAGACGTTTTATTGCAGTACTTGTCGGTGCTGGTCTCACGGCTCTCATCCAGAGCTCAAATGCAATTTGTGCAATGGTTGTAGGCTTTGTTAATGCCGGACTCATGCAACTTGAAAGATCAGTCGGCATTATTATAGGTGCTAAAATCGGTACAACTATTACCGGTCAACTCATCGCTTTTAACATCTCAGAATATGCACCTCTTTTGATTTTCATCGGTGTTGTTATAACGATGTTTGTTAAGAATCAAAAGGCCAAGTACTTTGGTAATGTTGTCGCAAGTCTCGGTGTACTCTTCATGGGACTTGGTCTTATGAAGACCTCAATGGAACCTCTGAAAGAACTTGACTGGTTTCTTGATATGGTTAAGAGCCTATATAATCCACTACTCGGTATTCTCTTTGGTATTGTATTTACAAGCATTATGCAGTCTGTATCTGCATCTGTCGGTATCTTACAAATGCTCTTACTTTCAGGTGCTATGGACTTCAAACCTGCACTCTTCATTATGCTTGGCATGAATATTGGTGCTTCAATCGCACCTATTCTCGCATCAATTGGTGGCCGTAAGGATGCTAAACGCGTAGCAGCTATTGTAGTTGAAATCGAAGTAATCGGTGCCATTGTATTTACTTTGGCAGTACTTCTTTTCCCAGGCATTGTTGGTGTTCTTCAGGCTACATCAGACAATCCTAGCCGACAGATGGCTAATGCAAATACTATCTTCAGTATTGTAATGTGTCTTGTAACGTTCCCAATTGCTCCGTTTATCGCTTGGCTTTCACGTAAGATTATTCGTGGAGAGGACAAGGAGCAGGAGGACGGCAAACTTGAATATATCACTGAGGCAGGCTTCAAAGATGTAACAGTTTGTATCTCTCAAATTGACGCAGAAGTTCGCCGTATGGAGGAACTTACAAAGCAGAACCTCAAGATTGCAACAGATACTTTCTTTTCAACTGAACCGTATAACAAAGATAAGTTTATGGTAACAGAGAAAGCCATTGACTTCCTCAATAAGGCAATCACAGACTCACTTATTCGCTGCTCGGCACTTAAACTTACTCCACAGGAAGCTGAGCATGTCGGACATCTCTTCCACGTTATCACTGACCTTGAGCGTATTGGCGATCACGCTGAGAACCTCATTGACTATGCTAACCGTATGATTGAGGAGAATAAGCCTTTCTCAGAAAAGGCTAAGTTCGAACTTAAAGAGCTCGTTGTTATGGTAATTCACATTTTGGACGATGCTTGTGTTCATCTCTTTGAACCTTCACAGGAAGCATACAACAACATCTTCCTTCAGGAGGCAGCTATTGATGACCTCGTTGATCTTATGAAGGAGAACCACGTACAGCGTCTCCACGATGGCGAATGTAGATCATCACAGGGCCTTATCTTTGTAGAATCACTTACAGACCTTGAACGTATTTCAGATCACGCTCTAAACATCGCTCAGGCTGCTAAGGTTCGCTACCATTATGATGGTCCAGATGCACCTCCAATTAACCCAGCAACTTTATAATTTGACATACTAAGTTTACCACTTCCTTGTGCAATATACACAATTGACAGAAAAATATCAATATATTTTTGTAATTTTCGTTGACATTTTATATATATGGTGCTATAGTGAAGACAAGAAAAGGATATAAATCCAGAAAGGATTGATTCCAATGTACAACGAGGCTCTTAAATCATAAGAGGAGTTGGTTAACATGATTTTACGCGAGGATAATCCACCAGATGTTTTAAGTTAAATAAACTGAAAGGGTGAGTCCAAAGAACAGTTAATTTTTTACTCAGATTAACTTGTGAGGTAAACTCCAATGAAATAGTCAGATAGGCGGAAGCTCAGCTTCCGCCTTTAATTTTTGTTAACCTCTTTTCACTTGAAAAATTGGTTACATTAATATAAAATCTATTAAGTTAGAACTAACTTAGGAGTTTATTTAATGAAGGGGAAATTCATAAGGCAGACAGTGCTGCCACTTATCGCGGCTTTCATTTGGGGTTCTGCCTTTGTCGCACAGTATTTGGGCTCGGACGCAATGCCGGCCTACGCATTTGTTACAGTGCGAAATTTCATAGCAATTTGGTTCCTTGCTCTGATTGTATTGATGTTTGACATCATTCGCCGACGTAATCCTTCCTTTGATGAGAATTATGTCAATGATAAGAAGGAACTTTGGAAGGGCGGACTTCTCTGTGGCGTCGCTCTCGGGATTGCAATGAACCTTCAGCAGTTTGGCATCGAGGGCTCCGGTGCAGGTAAGTCCGGATTTATAACAACGCTCTATGTTGCCATCATTCCTATACTCGGACTTTTCTTAAAGAAGAAACAACCTTTAAGGGTTTGGATTGCAGTCGTTATATCAGTAATTGGTCTCTATCTTCTCTGTATAAGCGATGAGTTTAAAATGGAGATTTCGGATATCTACTTACTCGGTTGCGCGCTCGCATTCTCTATTCAGATGATGCTGGTTTCTCATTTTGTTCAGAAGGTGGACGCGGTTAGACTTTCCTGTTTGCAGTTCGCTGTTGCGGCAGTTGTCTCTGCCATCTTTATGATTGCCTTTAAGCAGTATCCAACACTTGAAATGATCAAGGCGTCAATCGGCCCACTTCTCTATACAGCAATCCTCTCATCTGGTGTGGCTTACACACTTCAGATCTTTGCACAGAGGGGAACAAACATTGCAATTGTCTCTCTCATTATGTGCCTTGAGTCCGTATTTGCCACCCTCTGTGGTGCCGTATTCCTTCATGAGGTTATGACACTTCGAGAGTATTTTGGTTGCATTATCATGTTTAGTGCAATAATAATTTCACAAATTCCTAGCAAAAAAGAGGTAATTAATCAATGAAAAGAATAGTTTCTATTCAGGACATCTCATGTCTCGGTAAGTGTTCTTTGACTGTAGCACTTCCAATCATCTCAGCTGCCGGTGTAGAGGCTGCTATTATTCCTACAGCAGTTCTCTCGACTCATACAGCTTTCACTGAGGGTTTCACTTTCCATGACCTCACATGTGAAATTGAACCTATCTCAGAGCATTGGCAGAAGGAGAAATTTGACTTCGACGCAATCTACACAGGCTACCTCGGCTCATTCGAGCAGATTGACCTTGTTAAGAAGTTCTTTGATGACTTTAAAACTGATAAGACATATATCGTTGTTGACCCGGCTATGGCCGACAACGGTTGCCTCTATAAAGGCTTCACAGAAGACTTTGCAAAGGCAATGGCAACCGTATGTGCCAAAGCCGACGTATGTGTACCTAACCTCACCGAGGCATGCTTCATGCTCGGAGAGGAGTATATAGGCGAAGGTTATTCACGTGAATATATTGAAAATATCTTGAAGAAGCTTGCAGCTTTAGGCCCTCGTTATGCCGTACTTACAGGTATGAGCTTTGAGGAGGGTAAACTTGGCGTAATGTGCTACGACAAGGAAGAGGACAAGTTCTTTGAGTATTATAACGAGAGACTTCCTGTAAGCTTCCACGGCACAGGTGATATCTTTGCTTCCAGTTTCACTGGAGCACTCATGAACGACCTCTCAGTTGAGGATTCACTCAAGGTGGCAGTAGAATTCACACTTGAGGCAATGAGAAAGACTCTCGCAGAAGAAAACTATAATTGGTACGGAGTAAACTTTGAGCAGGCAATTTCGAAGTATCTTGAATTGCTCGGTAAATAAGAAAAGGGGATAATTATGGCAAAGAGTTACGTAATCATTAAAGATGCGCCAAAGATGGATTATATGAAGGACTTTGTATCTCTTCCAAAGAACTATGGTACAAAGAAGTACTTCAATCGTCCTGACATCAAGGCTATTCGCAAGACAGTCTATGAAGCTCTTGATGACTTAAACGCTAAGACGAACTTTACTGATGACCTTAAGAAGTACAAGAGAGTACTCATTAAACCAAACCTTGTATTTGTTTATCACAACGTTTCACTCGATAAAAAGGATTATCCTGAAAACACTGACCCACGTGTATTCGAGGCAGTAGTTTCTTATATCAAGCAGTATAACGACAACATCGCCATTGTTGAGTCAGCTGGTAAGCCATACCCAACAATGACAGCTTTTAAGGCTGCAGGATACGATAGAATTGCTAAGCACTACAAGACTGACCTTGTTCCACTTGAACTTCAGCCAGTAGTTCGCTACATCCTTCCAAAGGCAGAGGTTATGAATGAAGTTTATCTTCCACAGATCCTCGATGAGGTAGTAAGAGGCGACGCATATTACGTATCAGTTCCAAAGATGAAGACTAACCTCTACACAGGTGTAACTTTGGGCTTTAAGAACGCAATGGGTACAATCCCATACTTCCTTCGTGAGCGTAACCACACTCATGACATCGATAAGAAGCTCGCTGACCTTCTCTATCTCTTCAAGCCAAACCTCACAGTAATTGACGGTATCATCGGTGGTGAGGGTAATACTCCTTCTCCAGTTGATCCAGTTAAGGTTGGCAAGATTGTTGCCTCTAACCAGTCTGTAGAGGCTGACCGTATTACAACATACATGATGGGCTTTGACCCAGAAAAGAACCAGCTTATGATTGAAGCTACAAAGCGTAACTTCGGTGATAACCAGGTTCAGATTATTGGTGATACATCTGTAACTAAGTTCCGTCCAGCTATCCCAAGTCTTATGGATGAAAAGACAGCTCGAGAGTTCCCAAATCTTCTTGCAGTTACAGGTCATAATTTCCCTGGTACTCCAAAGATTACAGACCCTAATATGGTAACTCCGGAGATGGTTCTTGAAATCGAACAGTCATGTAAGGGCGGATGCCTCGCATCTGTTAAGTTTGGTCTTGATTTCTTCAACCATAAGAAATCTATGAATAATGAGAAACTTAAGGTATGTGTAATTGAAGGACCAGGCGTTGAAATCAACGGCACACGTTACTGGTGGGATAAGAACGGTAAACCATATACAAAGGAGGACCTTAAGAATCTTCCTATGAAGAAATATGGTATGGGTAACTGTACTCTTGCTACAGTTGGCGACATCTGCTTCTGGAAAGCAACTGGTTGCTGTGACCCTGCTAAGTGCGCATCACTTATCTGCATGGCAGGTGGCACACTTATCCCAATCGTTAGTCCAGCAAACCCATGGCTCATCCCAACTGGTCTTCGCCTTCTCCAGATGATCGGTATCCGCGCAATCGGTGCACTTAAGGGTAAGCCATGTGACGCACCAATGCTCTCACATGATGACCATGTATTCCCACTTCCTAAGCTCTCTAAGGAAGAGATGAAGAAGGATTACATCTCAGTTCCAATGCCTAAGATGGGACCAATCAAAAGAGTTAAGCAGGCTGTGATGCAAACATATCTCGTTTTGTGTGCACTTCCTTTAAATTTAAACAATAAATATGGCAAAAATGGTCTTAATCATTAAGTAATTAAGAGCTTTTGAGGCTGCGCTACATTTTGTAGCGTAGCCTCATTTTTTTTACACCTTTTGATGTAGAGACAAGTATCACATTATTTGGTATATTTATTGAGTACTTTTTAATAATTGATAGGAGGCATATTCCATGAATTTCGAAAAACTCATTTCTATTGAGCAAATGGAAGCAGCCACTAACTCTTTGCTTGAAACTGGAGCAAAGGTTGGCGCAGATTCATGGCAACAGCGTGTTGAAAACCAGACTCCACACTGTAAGTTCGGTGAGCAGGGTATCTGTTGCCGTATCTGTAGCATGGGTCCTTGTCGTATTACACCAAAGTCACCACGTGGTATCTGCGGTTGTGATGCACATGGTATTGTTGCTCGTAATTATTTGAGATTCACAGCTGGCGGTTCAGCTACTCACTCAGATCATGGTCGCTCTATTGCACACACTCTTTATCAGGCATCTGCTGACGGTGCATATCAGGTAAAGGATCCTGACAAACTTTTGAAGATTGCAGGTGAGTGGGGCATTAAAACTGAGGGACGTGATATCTATGATGTTGCTCACGAAGTTGCAGAGACAGGTCTTATGGAATACGGTAAGCCTTTCGGAAATCTCCGTTTCCTCGATCGTGCTCCAAAGCACACACAGGAACTTTGGGATAAGGCTGGTATTGCACCAAGGGCTATTGACCGTGAAGTATCACAGGCTCTCCATATGACACATATGGGTTGTTCCTCTCTTCCAGAGGCACTTATTAAGCATTCACTCCGCGCAGGCCTTTCAGATGGCTGGGGCGGTTCAATGATGGGAACAGAGTTCTCAGATGTTCTCTTTGGTACACCAAAGCCAATCGACACCCAAGCTAACCTTGGTGTTATGGAGAAGGATATGGTAAACATTATTGTACACGGCCATGACCCTTCACTCTCTGAGATGATTGTCTTCTACGCACAGGACCCTGAGATGATTGCTCTTGCAAAAGCAAATGGCGCTAAGGGTATCAATATTGCTGGTGTATGTTGTACATCAAACGAAGTTGCAATGCGTCATGGTATTCCAATGGCTGGTAACTTCCTCCAGCAGGAGAATGTAGTATTAACCGGTGCTTGTGAAGCTATTGTAGTTGACGTACAGTGCATTTTCCCAGCACTTGGTCCACTCTCTAAATGTTTCCACACTAAATTTATTACAACAAGCCCAATAGCTCGCATGCCTGATTCTGATTTCATCGAGTTTTCTGATGAGACTGCAGCAGAAAAGGCAAAAGAGATTGTTAAACTCGCTTGTGAAAACTTTAAGAATAGAAATCCTGATCTTGTTAATATTCCGGATCTTAAAGCAAATGCTCGTGTTGGTTATTCAGTTGAGGCTATTAAAAAATGCCTTGATGGCGTAACAAACAGCCACGTTGATGAGCTCGGTACTATGATGCCACTCGTTGATGCCGTTAAGTCAGGCGTTATCCGTGGTGCAGTTGCTATGGTAGGTTGTAACAACCCTAAGGTTCGTGCTGACTATTCTCACATTGAACTTATGAAGAAACTCATTGAAAACGATATCATCGTTGTCGTTTCTGGTTGTTCGGCTCAAGCTGCTGCAAAGGCAGGTCTTATGGATCTTGAAGCAAAGGACTGCTGCGGTGAAGGCCTTCGCCGTGTATGTGAACTTGTTGGTATTCCTCCAATTCTTCACATGGGTTCTTGCGTTGATATTTCACGTATGATGATTCTCGCAACAGACATTGCAAATGACTGGGGTATCAACATTTCGCAGATTCCACTTGTTGGTTGCGCACCAGAGTGGATGTCAGAGAAAGCTGTATCAATTGGTAACTACGTAGTAGCAACTGGTATTGATACTTTCCTCGGCGTTGAGCCATTCTGCGAGGGCTCTGAAGAAGTTATTGAACTTCTCCGTGGTGAGTCTGGAACAAAGCAGTGGGTTGAAGCTAACTTCACTGTTGAAAAAGATCTTGACAAGATGTGTGATCTTATGATCGAAACAATTGAGAAAAAGCGTGCAGCTTTAAATATCTAAGTAAACATTAAGAGGCTTTTTAAATGAAACTTGCTATCACAGGAAAAGGTGGCGTCGGTAAAACAACTCTCTCCTCAACGCTCGCAAGACTTTATGCGGACGAGGGCAGAACGGTTTTGGCAGCCGACGTAGATCCGGATGCAAACTTAGGTCTTGCGCTCGGTCTCACCGAAGAAGAGGTAAATTCAATAATTCCTATTTCCAAGATGAGAACACTTGTTGAGGAGAGGACAGGCGCTAACGACGCCAACAAGTTCTTTAAACTCAATCCACAGGTGTCGGATATCCCGGACAAGTATTCAAAGGATGTAAACGGTGTCAAGTTACTCGTTATGGGTACAGTTGAGACAGGTGGTTCCGGCTGTGTATGTCCAGAGCATGTCATGCTCAAGTCCATACTTTCGGCGCTCGTATTCAGACGCGACGACGTAGTGGTGATGGACATGGAGGCTGGACTTGAGCATCTCGCTCGAGGAACTGCAAGTCTTGTGGACTTTTTCATCGTAGTCGTTGAACCAGGCGCACGCTCGGTTCAAACATATGAAAACGTCAAACGACTTGCAAAGGACATCGGTGTTTCAAAAGTTTATGTCGTTGCAAATAAGGTTCGTGATGAATCTGATGAGGAATTTATAAAATCAAGAATTCCTGCAGAGGATTTGCTTGGTTTCATTCACTACAATGCAGAAGTAATTGATGCTGATAGAAAAGGTCTCTCACCATATGATTGTAGTCCGAAGGCTTTGGAGGAGATTAAACTTATCAAAGCAAAAATGGACAGTCTAGTATAAGAAAGGGTTTTGAATTATGGCACTTTTTGAAAGAGTATTCCGTGGTTCAGACGAGATGTTTGCTAAAGCTGAAGCTGAGGTAAACGCTATTGTCGCAAAAGTCGGAAGAGATGCACCACTTAATATGCCAAACACAGCATATTATTTGGCTTGTATTTACGCATATATCGGTAAGAAGGTTACAACTACTGGTGAACTTCAGGACGCACTCCAAGATGTCAAGGCAATGATGCTCCGTGAGCCACGTACAAAGTCAATCTTCTGGTCGGGTGTTGGTACAGCTATTGCTGCTGAGATGATTGAAGCATGCAAATATGTTGAGACACCAACTCCTTATGAGGGAACAAAGTATCACGGTCACTTCTCAGATGCAGAAGTACGTGAACTCGGTGTTCCACTTGTAACAAATGACATTCCAGGCTTCGTAGTTATGATTGGTCCAGCACCATCAACAGAGGAGGCCGTTGAAATCGTAAAAGGATATCAGTCACGTGGTATTTTCGTATTCCTCATCGGTGGTATTATCGACCAGATGTATGAGGCTGGTATCAACATGGGCTTCCCAGTTCGTCTTGTTCCAGTAACAGATGAGATTTGGGGTGTAGGTCACATCATCTCACTTGTAACTCGTACAGCTATGATTTTTGGTAATGTACAGCCAGGTGACTGGGATGGTTTCCATAAATACACATTTGATAGAATTAACGCTTTTGTTAACGCTTATGCACCTGTTGCTGATATCACAGTTGCTTGTGGTGCTGGTGCTATCAAACTTGGCTTCCCAGTTATCACAAATGACACTGATGATATGTGGTCAGTTCCAAAGTCACTTGTTATCAACACTGATACAAAGGATTGGATTGATACATCTCTTGAAGCTCGTGGCATTAAGATTAAGGTTACAAAGATTGATATACCTGTAGCATTTTCAACTGCTTACGAGGGTGAAATCATCCGTAAGGCAGATATGCAGGTTGAAATTGATGGTTCTCGTGTTGACTGCTTCGAACTTGTACAGACTAAGGATGCAACAGAGATTGAGGATCATAAGATTGAAGTTATTGGTCCAGAAATTGATGAATTCCCAGAAGGTTCAAAGATTTCTGTATCTTATACAGTTGAAGTTGCAGGTAAGGGAATGCAGACAGACTTTGAGTCAGTATTCGAGCGTAAGTTCCACTCTTATCTCAACTGCGTAGAGGGTCTTATGCACACAGGTCAGCGTGATATGATTCGTATCCGTATCTCAAAGGTTGACTATGAGGCAGGCTTCAAGTTTAAGCACATTGGTGAAGTTCTCTATGCAAAGATTATGTCTGACTTTGACACAGTAGTTGATAAGTGCCAAGTTAAGATTATTGTTGATGCAGAAAAGAATAAGGAACTTCGTGCAGAAGCAAATAAGATTTTTGATAAGCGCGATGAGCGTCTTAAGAGCATGACTGATGAATCAGTTCCAGTATTCTACTCATGTATCATGTGTCAGGCTTTCTCACCATCACACGTATGTGTTGTAACTCCTGAGCGTCTCGGCCTCTGCGGTGCAGTTTCATGGCTTGATGCTAAGGCAACGAATGAACTTGATCCAACAGGTCCTTGTCAGGTTGTTACAAAAGAGAAGTGTCTTGACGAACGTGTTGGTCGTTATGAGGATGTAGATGAGGTTGTTTACAACCTTTCACACGGTGCTCTTGAACACGTAACACTCTACTCACTTCTTGAAGACCCAATGACATCTTGCGGATGCTTCGAATGTATCTGTGGTATTGAGCCTTGCACAATGGGTGTTGTAATTACAACACGTGAGTATGCTGGTATTACTCCACTTGGTATGACATTCTCTGAAATGGCTTCTATGACCGGTGGTGGTGTTCAGACTCCTGGCTTTATGGGCCATGGTAAGCATTATATCGCTTCAAAGAAATTCCTTAAGGCTGAGGGTGGTCTCAAGCGTCTCGTTTGGCTTCCATCAGAGCTTAAAGAACAGATTAGAGATAAGATTAATGCTACTGCAAAGGAACTCTATGATATCGACAACTTTGCAGACTTTATCGCAGATGAGACAACTTGTGGAACTGGTGATCCAGAGGAACTTGTTAATTATCTCGCTGAAGTTGGACATCCAGTACTTGAGATGGAACCAATGGATATCTAATTAAAATTACGGGAGACTGTTATGTTTGATGTAACCTTTACATTTGAAAATAAAGACAGACAGCCGGTGACGGTATCTTGTGCACCTGGAGCAAACTTGCTCCAGGTGGCACAGCATGCCAATGTCGCTATTGATGCGCCTTGCAGCGGTAATGGAGCATGCGGCAAATGTAAAGTAAAACTTGTTGAAGGTGATCTTAACTGCTGGCCTTCAAGTCACATCACAGATGAGGAAATAGCTGAGGGATGGATCCTTTCCTGTGGTGCAAAAGTCGCATCGGACGTAACAGTTATCGTTCCTGATATTGCTACTGCTTATCAGAGCAGAATGCAGACCGCTGACTTATCAAGCGGTAAGGAAATTGCCATTTTTGAAAAGTTGATGAGCGACGTAAAGGCCGCTGGAGTAAATCTTGTAAATACCTTTATTTCAAAGAACATTGTTATTGATGAGCCAACTCTCTCTGATACTCTTCCAGATAATGAGCGTTTTGAAAATGCTGTTAAGAGCGCTTTTGACGTTTCAAAAGTGTCAATTCCATTCTCAACTCTTCGCGACCTCGCAAGAGTTCTTCGCGAGAATGATTTTAAAGTACGTGTAATAGGCGAGATGAGAGGGACGGAGTTCTTCGTATACGGAGTAACTGCATACGGTGATAAAAGTCCACTCTGCGGTCTTGCTATAGATATCGGCACAACTACAGTGTCTGCAGCTCTTGTTGATTTGAATAACGGCGAACTTCTCGCCAAGGCATCTTCTGGCAATGGCCAGATTCGTTACGGTGCCGATGTTATTAATCGTATTATTGAACAGGGCAAGACTGGTGGAGTTAAGCGTCTTAAAGACGCTGTTGTACGCGAGACTATTGAGCCACTTATCTCAAAACTTTGTGAGACATCTAATGTTGCTCCAAATATGATTCTTAAGGTTTGTGTTGCATCAAATACAACTATGAATCATCTCTTACTCGGCGTTGATGCAAATCCTATTCGTATGGAACCTTATATTCCAACTTTCTTCTCTGCAAATGATATATTTGCTATCGAAGTTGGTATGCATGTAAATCAAAATGCACGTCTTATCCTTTGCCCAAATATCGGCTCATATGTTGGAGGAGACATCACTGCTGGTACGCTTGCAACACTTCTCTGGGATAAAGATGAGTTTTCACTCTTTGTAGACCTTGGAACAAACGGTGAGATTGTATTTGGTAACCGTGATTTTATGATGAGTTGTGCTTGTTCTGCAGGTCCTGCTTTCGAAGGGGGCGACATAAGTTGTGGTATGCGAGCAACTGACGGTGCTATCCAATCTATTAAGATTGACGCTGCAACTATGACACCAACCTATGAGGTTATCGGTGAAGAGGGCCAAAAACCTATTGGTCTCTGCGGATCCGGTATTATCGATCTCATATCAGAACTCTTCCGTTGTGGGATTATTAATTCAAAGGGTAAATATGTCAGAGAAGGCGACCGCATAAAAGTTGATGAGTACGGTATGGGTAGCTATATTGTAGTTGAGGCAGAAGAGTCTGAGACCGGTCGTGAAATTGCTTTGACAGAAGTAGATATAGAGAGTTTTGTCAGGGCAAAAGGTGCCATTTATTCGGGTATAGATACACTTCTCTCAAGTCTTGATATGGATTCATCTGTTGTAGAACACTTCTATGTTGCGGGTGGCATCGGTAGCGGAATCAATATCAAAAATGCTATTAACATTGGTATGTTCCCAGATATCGACCTTGATAAGTACGAGTATATTGGTAACTCCTCACTTGCTGGTGCTTATACCTGTGTCCTTTCAAGAAATGCAGAGAAAAAAGTTAATGAGCTTGCTCGTAATATGACATATATTGAACTTTCAACATATCAAGGATATATGGATAACTTTATCGCTGCTTGTTTCTTACCACACACAGATTTGTCAAAATTCCCAAATATAAAACAGGAGTTTTAAATGGACATAAAGAACAACATTAAAGAGGTTCCGTTTGCACACTATGAGGAACTTTTTAAAAACCTTGATCCTAAAGAGGCTGAGGCACGTATCGGCGCAAAATACAGCGACGGTGCATTTTCATTAGATTTCCTTTTTGATGATTATAAAATTACTTATCCAGTTTTTTCTGTGACATCAAGTAATGAGAATGCCTTTTGTCTCAATGATTTGAAGGCGAAGACATTTCTCATGAGAATTATTCTCGAATTTGAGAAACGAATCTCTCTCGGTAGTTTTAAGACATTTAGAGAAATGTCTTGGGGAGAGATGTATATTGAGCCATTTACTGGTCGCTGTATCAAACGCGCAGCGTTTACCTTTGGAACAGATATTCCAAAGTTTTGCGCCGCAGCTCTTGCACTTGGTGCGAAGAAGGTTGACCACGGCGATGCAGGATATGAATTTGAAGTAATGCCAAATTATTTTATTCAAATTCTTGTCTGGGAGGGGGACGATGAGTTTCCACCAAATTCACAAATTCTCTACTCTGATAATTTTGAGGGCTCTTTTGCCGCTGAGGACAGAGTAGTACTGGCAGAAATGCTTATAACAATTATTAAACTAAAGATTAAGGAGCTGAACTGATATGCATATGCATCACGAACATCACGCACACGACACAACTGCTACTCCAGTTGAGGAACTGGTTGCTTTGATGAAGTATATGGTTGGCCATAACGCTGAGCATACACACGAACTTGAGCATCTTGCACTCGACATCAAAGATGCGGGAAATGAGGATGTTTATAAAGAAGTTATGGAAGCAGTAGAAAATTATCACAAGGGCAATGAAATCCTTGCAGAGGCTCTTTCAAAGCTTGCTTAAACAGGAGGTATAAATATGTGCCTTTCAACTGTATATGAGAATACTTTGGATGATTCAAAAATCCTTATGAGTAATGTTGCAAAAATTGAAATTAAAGATAATCTTGTAGTACTTACAGACCTTATGGAGAGAAAACTTGAAATCGATGGAGAATTAGTTTTTGTTGATTTGCTCTCAAGTAAGGCTATTGTTAAGGAGAGAGCGTAATGGCAAATAAAACTATTGCTGTTGCGGGTAAAGGTGGCGTTGGTAAGACTACCACTTGTGGTATGATAATTGATTATCTCACCAAGAAATCAAGTGGTCCTATCCTTGTCGTTGACGCCGATGCAAACTCAAATCTCAACGAGGTATTAGGTGTTGAGGCGGAAATCACTCTAGGCTCAATCCGTGAGGATATTGCTCACTCGGAACTTGAAGGAAAAATTCCTGATGGCATGACCAAGGCTGATTATGCTGAGTTTAAATTTGAGGATGCATTGATTGAAGAAAAAGATTTCGACATGATTGTCATGGGACGTACCCAAGGACAAGGCTGCTATTGCTTCGTAAACGGTCTTTTAAAAACTCAAATTGATAAATACATCAAGAATTATAGTTATACTGTAATTGACAATGAGGCGGGGCTTGAGCACATCAGCCGTGGAACACTTCCACATGTTGATGTTATGTTCTTAGTTTCTGATTGTTCACGTCGCGGAATTCAAGCTGTTGCACGTATTCGTGACATGATTGATGAACTTAAACTCAATCCTACTGAGATTTATTTGATTGTAAATCGCGCGCCAAATGGCGAACTCAACCCAGGTGTTAAAGAGGAAATCGAAAAGTATAATCTTCCGCTTCTTGGAGTTTTACCACACGATGAACTCGTTTATGAATATGATTGTGAAGGAAAGCCTACTGCTTTCGTTCCAGACGACACGCCAATAAAAGCGAAGCTCAACGAACTTATGAAAGAGCTAAACATTTAATTTAGTTAATTATTTGAAAGGGAGAAATATATATGTCTTTTGAACCAAAACTTCAGGCATTTAACTCAAGTGTTAATGCAGTGACACTTGGTACTGGCGACAAGGCAATCACAATTGGTGGCCAGAACGTAATGCCATTCTACACATTTGATAATGCTGTAGAGAACACACAGAAAATCGGTCTTGAGATTTTGGACGACGAAAACGCTGTTGAGAATGCAAAGAAAGCAGAATCAATGCAAGGCGTTGATTTTGTATGTCTTCATCTTGAGTCAGCAGATCCAAACGGTGCTGATACAAGCGTTGAGGATTGTGTAGCACTTGCAAAGGCAGTATCTGAGGCTACTTCACTTCCACTTGTTATTATGGGATGTAAGTCAGTAGAGAAGGATGCAGAGATCTTTAATAAGATTTCAGAGGCCCTTGAAGGTAAGAATATTCTCGTTCTCTCAGCTCGTGAGGAGAACTACAAGCAGGTAGGCGCAGGTGCTGGTCTTGCATACGGCCAGAAAGTTGGTGCTGAATCAGCAGTTGATATCAACCTTGCAAAGCAGCTCAACACAATGCTTTCACAGCTCGGTGTTGATGATAAGTCAATCGTTATGAATGCTGGCTCTGCTGCTGCTGGCTACGGTTACGAATATGTTGCTTCAACACTTGACCGTATCCGCGCTGCTGCTTTACAGCAGGGCGACGCACAGCTCGCTATGCCAATCATCACACCAGTATCAACTGAGTCTTGGGCTGTTAAAGAATCACTCATGCCTGAGGAGGAGATGCCTGAGTGGGGATCTCTTGATGAACGTATTATAGAGATGGAAATTACAACTGCAGCCGCTGCTCTTGCTGGCGGTTCAGACGCTGTAATTATGCGCCATCCAGAAGCTATTAAAACTATTGCTGCAATGATTGCAGCACTTAACTAAGGGGAGGTAGAAGAAAATGGCAGTAAAAGGACTCGATATTTTCAAGTTATCTCCAAAGACTAACTGTAAAGAATGTGGATGCCCAACATGTATGGCATTCTGCATGAAAGTTGCTCAGGGTGCTCTCCAGATTGAACAGTGCCCACACATGTCAGATGAGGCAAAGGCATTACTCTCTGATGCTACTGCTCCAGCAATGAAGACAATTAAAATCGGTGCTGGCGATGCTGAACTCACACTCGGTGGTGAGACAGTTCTCTACAGACACGAAAAGACATTTGTATCAAAGAACGTATTCGCAGTTCCAGTTTGCACATGCATGGAAGATGCAGACGTTGATGCAAAACTTGAGAGCATAAAGAAAATTGATTATGAGCGTATCGGCGAGCGTGAATATATTGAATCAGTATTTGTTCACGGTGAAGGCGATAAACTCGTTGAGCTTGCAAAGAAGGCAGCTGCATTAGGTCGCGCTGTTATCATTGAAACTGCTGATGTTGACGCAGCAAAAGCTGCTGTTGAGGCTATTAAAGAGACTAAACCAGTTCTTGTTGGCGCAACGAAGGACAACTATGCTGCAATGAATGAAATTGCAACTGCTGCAGGTATCGCACTCGGTGTATGTGGCGACAGCATTGAGGATATCTACGACACAATCAAGGCACTTGAGGATGCTGGTAATAAGAATCTCATTATTAACGTAACAGGTGCTGACATTAAAGAAACACTTAAGAATGCTGTTCTTTGTCGTCGTGGAGCAATCAAAGATGGAGATAAGTCACTTGGTTATCCTTCACTTGTTAAACTTCCTAAGTTTGCAAAGGGCGATCTTCACCTTCAGACAGCATTTGCTTCACTCTTCACACTTAAGTATGGTTCAATCATTGTTATGGAGAATATGACAATGGCCGAGGCTCTTCCACTTTATGGTCTTCGTCAGAATATTTACACTGACCCACAGAAGCCAATGAAGGTTGAGCCAGGTATTTACCCACTCAATGGTGCTGGCCCAGACGATCCTGTATTGCTCACAGTTGACTTTGCCCTTACATATTTCCTTGTAACTGGCGAAATCGAGCGTTCAAAGGTTCCAGTAAACGTTCTTATCACAGACGCTTCTGGTATGTCAGTTCTTACTGCATGGGCTGCTGGTAAATTCTCTTCATCAACAGTTAAGAAGACATTTGATGACTTTGATGTTGCAAATAAGATCAACAACCGTACTCTTATTATCCCTGGTAAAGTTGCAGTAATGAAGGGCGAAATTGCTGACAAACTTCCTGATTGGAATGTTGTTGTTGGTACTCGTGAGGCTGTTGAAATCGTTAAGTATTTGAAGGATGGCGAACACATCAAGGCTGCAGAGGCAACTGCTGCTCAGAAGGCTGATGCTCCAAAGGCAGAGGCTAAAGTAGTAGATGAAAATGCTCCTCTTGATTTTGATAAGATTGCTGCATCAATCCCAGAAATCAAAGTTGTTGATATGGGTGTTCAGTATAAGACAAGAAACGTTGAGTCAAAGAAGTTTGTAACAATTGGTGAGCGTATCCACTGTATCAGCCCAACAATCAAGGCTGCTATGGATAATATGGATCCAGAGCCAATCCTCAAGAGAGCTGCAGAACAGATTGCTGCTGGCGCAACATATCTTGATGTAAACATCGGTCCTGCTGAGTCAAACGGTCCAGAACTTATGACATGGGCTGTTAAACTTCTCCAGGAGAACTTCAACAACGTACCACTTGCCCTCGATACAGCTAATAAGAAAGCTATAGAAGCTGGTATTAAGGTTTATAACCGTGAAAACGGTAAGCCAATCGTAAATTCAGCTGACGCTGGTTCTCGTATCGACAACATCAACCTCGCTGCTGCGAACGATGCTATTTGTATCGCTCTTTGCTCAGCTGATGGTATCGCTAAGGACAACGAGGAACGTATGGCTCACTGCCATAAGATGCTTGACCTTGGTATGTCTCTCGGTATGGATTCAGATGATCTTTGGTTTGACCCACTCTTCCTTGTTGTTAAGGGTATGCAGGACAAGCAGATGGACGTTCTTAATGCCATTAAGATGTTCGCTGATGAGGGACTTAAATCAACTGGTGGTCTTTCAAACAACTCAAATGGTGCTCCAAAGGAAGTTCGTCCTATCATGGATTCAGCTCTCGTTGCTATGGCTATGATGCAGGGTCTTACATCTGCTATTGTTAACCCATGTGATAAGAGACTTATGGAGACTATTAAGTCATGTGATATCTTCAAGAACAATGAGCTCTATTCAGACTCATACCT
>R26__coassemble_74_pt1 | contig 66653 bp, 59 predicted proteins | sample R26__metabat2_low_PE_056 | metagenome-assembled genome bin R26 | reverse complement strand
GCGGTATATCTCTGTTGCACTTTCCCTAAGGTCACCCTCGGCGGCCGTTAGCCGTCATCCTGCTCTGTGGGGCTCGGACTTTCCTCTCGTGCTAAGCACCAGCGACTGCCCAATCCAATCACAACTGACATTTTAACAAAAAAAGAAATAAAGTCAAACAAAACTTACATTATTCTAACAATATCTCTATAAACTTGATAAAAACTATAATTGGATATAAAATAATACCATTCCAATTTGGAGGTACAAAATGGCAGATTACAAAGAAGACCAGTTTGAAGACATCAGCAGTAGAAGCGATGACTTTATAGATGACGAGTTTGAGGACTTTGATACTGGTCGTTACACATATGAGGATGACTACGACTATGAGGACGAGGGCATCCCTCTAACAAGAAAAGAACAGAAGGCATATGTCGATCAAACAATCCAGCAGAAGACTGCGCCAAAGCATCAGAGAATACCAGATGAATACGAGGACTTTGATACTAAGGCTCCAAAGAAGAAAAAGAAGGAGAGCCTTAAACGCAGGATTCTTAAGATAGTAGGAATTATTCTTCTTGTATTTGTTGTTTTGATTGGTATCGCTGTCCTTTCAGTCTACAACAAACTCTCACATGCCGAGGAGACTCATCATGAGAATCCTTACATCAGCGAGGACCAGCTCCACTCGGATAAGAATGTCACAAACATTCTCCTTGTTGGCGTAGATGCTCGTGAGGGCGAGACTGTCTCCCGCTCCGACACTATGATGATTGTCTCAATCGACAGAAACTCCAACAAGATGAAGATCACATCATTCCTCCGTGACAGCTATGTTGAGATTCCTGGCCACGGCTGGAACAAGCTCAACGCGTCCATGTCATGGGGCGGTATTGATCTTCTCTGGGATACACTTGAGTACAACTTCAAGATTAAGATAGACAACTATATGCAGGTTGACTTTATCGCATTCGAGAAAATGATTGACGCACTCGGTGGCGTAAATGTCCCAATCACTGAGACAGAGGCTAACTACTTAAGCACCACCTGGGCAGAATGGACCCTCACAGGTACACCACTCACCTTTGAATCCGGTGACAGCGTACACTTAAACGGTGAGGAAGCTCTGATGTTCTGCCGTATCCGTAAACTCGACTCAGACTTTGAACGTACAAGACGTCAGCGTGAGACAATCTCGGGTATTAAGCATGAACTTATGCACACAAACCCTATTGAACTCATCAAACTCTCAAATGGCGTTCTTCCTAATGTTGAGACAGATATCACAAGCACAAAGATGTTAAAACTCGGTTTCGGTGCCATCTTTAAGTATCTACGATATGACATCGAATCCTTAGGTGTTCCAATTGACGGCACATGGCAAAATGCGAGCAAGGCGTGTGGCGCATGTCTTGTATTTGACATGGAGAAAACAGCAGATATGCTTAACGACTATATCTACAACGATATAAATCCTCTTGCCGAGTCAGAATAATTTTGGTACACTTACCTTAAATGGGGTGTGAAAAATGAGTAAGACAATAAAACCACTTCCAAAAAAATGGTTTGCAATCCTTTATACTACGGTGTTTTTGCTCTGCCAAGCGTCGTTCTTCTTAACGACAATTGGTAACATGCCTGTGTTTGTTGATACAATCGACCTCACTGGGCATGAGAGTTTTGCAATTTTCTTTAACACGTACTATATCTATTTCTGCATCTGTGCAGGAGCAATTGAATTCTTGATGTGTTTATTCACATCATATATCTTCGCAGATAGAAAATGGCCTACCTTTTTAACTTTCGTTATGATGTGCGCAAACATGCTCATCTGTAATGCGACAGCAGTTGGCCTTTATCTTCTCGACCTTCGAAATGTATACTTCACATTCCAGGCTACATTCGCCATCCCAATCATCTCAATCTTCCTCTCATCAGTATTTATGATTGATGACACGATAGACCTCATAAACGGTAAGTTTGAGCTTCACACCTCACAGATTACCGAAAGAGCTCAGGACGCAATGAAAGAACGTGCTAATGAAACACTCGGTGGTACAGTTTTCGATTTGAGAGAGACAGCTTTCATAAAACATATCGACCAAAGAAACGAAGAGATGATGCAGGCAGAGTATGAGGCTAGCCGTGAAGCTGCCCTAAATGCCATCCCTGCTCTAAGCAAAGAAGAAGAAGAAGAGAGCAAGGAAGATAATTAGTAATTAGCAATTAGTAATTAATAATAAGAATAAAAGCTCTAAGGGTAACTCCCTTAGAGCTTTTCTATTATCTTCCCTATTACAACATTCGAGACTAAAAATCCCTCATGTGTCAAAGACAAATTACCAGAAGAAATCTTTACATACGGTGCCAAAGTAGGATCAGCAGAAATCTTTGATAAGGCTATATCATCCAAAAAATCAATGCCCGAAGTTAGACGTAGTCCAAGCATTACCCGCTCCTCGAGTGAGCCACTCGTTCCATCTGGAACACACTGTAGATCTCCTTTAATAAACCCAACTACATCTGAAGGATAGTAGAACCTCTTACCATCCATACAGGAGTGAGCACCAGGGCCTATTCCAAGGTATGGGACATCTTTCCAATACTTCAAGTTGTGGCGCGAAGGCAAACCGAAATTTGATATTTCATACTGTGTAAGACCTGCACCTTCAAGATATGAGCAAGTCATATCATACATATCACAGACAGTATCTTCAGAAGGCAAATCCAAACTGTCTTTACGTTTATAGAACACAGTCCCCTCCTCAAGTTTCAGCATATATGCCGACACATGAGGGACACCCGAATTTATAGCATAAGACAGAGATGTCTTTAATGATGACATAGTCTGTCCAGGTACACCGAGCATCAAATCAAGCGAGATGTTTGAAATACCAGCCGACCTACAAATCGAAAGTGCCTGATTAACCCTAACGCAGTCAGCCATACGGCCAAGGGATCTTCGCTCACTGTCAATCGCTGACTGCATACCCATTGATATTCGGTTAACTCCAGCTGCAGCAACAGATGGAATAAACGATTTTAGCGGAGAAGATGGATTACACTCAACCGTAATCTCACAATCTGAAGAGATATTAAACGAGGAACGTAGAGCTTCAATAATACTCGCAATAGATGACCCCGGCATACACGAAGGTGTACCACCACCAAAGTAGATAGTGTCAAACACAGAGGACGAATACAAAATACCAAGAGAGGCAGTAGCCGACACTACTGCCTCTTCGTATTTCTCCATTAATTCATCTGAAGCCTTAACCTTATAAAAATCACAGTAAGGACAGATGGACTTACAGAAAGGTATGTGGATGTAAAGTCCTGAAGGTTCCATATTACTCATCCAACTTAAGTACAGCCATGAATGCCTCCTGAGGTACCTCGACAGTACCGAACTGGCGCATTCTCTTCTTACCTTCCTTCTGTTTTTCAAGAAGTTTCTTCTTACGTGTAATATCACCGCCGTAGCATTTGGCAAGTACGTCTTTACGCATAGCCTTAACAGTCTCTCTGGCGATTACTTTACCACCGATAGCCATCTGAATAGGAATTTCAAAGAGCTGACGTGGGATGTTATCCTTGAGCTTCTCAGCGATTTTACGAGCCTTTGCATATGCCTTCTCTGAGTGAATGATAAATGAGAGGGCATCAATCTGGTCACCGTTTAAGAGTACATCGAGTTTGACGAGGTCAGACTGCTGGTAACCCATAATCTCGTAGTCTAAAGATGCATATCCGCGTGTACGTGACTTCAAGACATCAAAGAAGTCATAGATAATCTCGTTGAGTGGAAGTTCATAGTGAATATCCACACGGTCAGGAGTGATGTACTGCATATCCTTAAATGTGCCACGTCTCTCCTGGCAGAGATCCATAATCTGGCCAACATACTCAGGTGGTGAGAAGATATGTGCATTGACAATAGGTTCCTCAGAGAACTGAATTGTTGCAGGGTCTGGGTAATTTGATGGGTTATCAATCTCAACAACTGAGCCATCAGTTAAGTGAATTTTATAGATAACAGATGGGATAGTTGTTACAAGGTCTAAGTCATATTCACGCTCAAGTCTCTCCTGGATAATCTCGAGATGGAGAAGACCTAGGAAACCGCATCTAAAGCCGAAGCCCAAAGCACCCGATGTCTCAGGTTCGAATGACAAAGCAGCATCGTTGAGCTGAAGTTTTGCCAATGCTTCTTTAAGAGCTTCGTAGTCTGCGCCGTCAGCTGGGTAGATACCGCAGAATACCATTGGGTTTACCTTGCGGTATCCTGGCAAAGGCGCAGGTGCAGGATTACCTGCGAGTGTCACAGTATCACCGACACGAGCATCACCAACAGTTTTGATTGATGCAGTAATATAACCTACCTCACCTGCACGCAAAGAAGATGCAGGCTCCATTGTCTGCGCACGCATATATCCGACTTCAACAACTGTGAACTCGGCACCAGTTGACATAAGGCGCATTGTGTCGCCAGCTTTGATTGTACCGTCAACGATTCTTACATATACGATAACGCCCTTATAGCTGTCATAGATACTATCAAATATCAAAGCGCGAAGAGGTGCCGTTGAGTCTCCCTCTGGAGGCGGAACCACCTTAACAATCTGTTCTAGTACCTGTTCAACATTCTCGCCTGTTTTAGCAGATACACGTGGAGCCTCACTACAGTCGAGGCCTATCACCTCTTCGACCTCCTTACACACCTCATCTGGGTGGGCAGCAGGTAAATCTATCTTATTTATTACAGGGCAGATTTCGAGGTCGTGGTCCAAAGCGAGATATGTATTGGCCAAAGTCTGTGCCTCGATACCCTGTGTAGAGTCAACAATAAGTACCGCACCCTCACATGCAGCGAGTGAGCGCGATACTTCATAGTTAAAGTCGACATGGCCCGGAGTGTCGATCAAGTTCAATTCATAAACCTGACCGTCAGAAGCCTTGTAATCAAGCTTTACAGCGTGAGCCTTGATAGTGATACCACGCTCACGCTCCAAATCCATGTCGTCAAGTATTTGCTCGGTCATATCGCGCTTTGCAACCATACCTGTGAGTTCAAGCAAGCGGTCAGCCAAGGTTGACTTACCGTGGTCGATGTGCGCAATAATCGAGAAGTTCCTTATGTTCTTCTTATAATCGGACAAATTAATCACCTAACTGAGAGGCAAACCAGGCCTCAGCCTGGTCAATTCCCTCTTGACTATACTCAAATTCTTTTTCAGCCATACGTCCAGCCTCTTTCTCAACCTCATAACAGTTGTTGTGGTAGGCAGAAGCTAAAAATACGGTTTCAATGTCGTCCATCTTAACTGGACTAAGTCTATATCTAAATGTTCCAACACTTCCTGTATATGTGTTCTTCTGGCACATATAGTCGAAGCGTGGCAAATAAATCCTACTCATAATAACACCTTAGTTTACACGGAGGTATGTGAGTGGTCCAATTGTGAGACCGTTGTAGTACTGTGTATCACCCGTGTAGTTAATGTAGATATATGTCTCGTTGTTATAAACGGAGAGATAGAGACCATTTTGAATCTTCTTATGGTCAGTCATCTTTGCAGCGCGGAGGTCTGAAAGTGCACCGTCAAAGAGGTTGTATGCTGCGAGCGCTCTTGCACTCCAGTTCTCATAGAATGTCTTCTCGTCATCCTCATTGAATGAGAGTACATATGATGGCATTGCGCCGTACTCAAGACAACGAAGGAGTGCCTGGTCATAATCAGCCGCATCGTTAAGATATGTACCTGTGTACTCAACAACACCGCGGAGAATCATCTGAACGAAAGGAACTGCCTCGTAGTAGTCACATTCCTCATATGATGTGTAGATTGGAAGACCAGAGATGATATTTGCATTCTTCAATGTGTAGAGGTTTCCGTGGTCAACCATAAGGCTCTTGTTTGTTGAGAGAGCGATTGACTGTGAGAATACACCCTGTGCAAAATCCTGACGACCTGCAGATGATGTTGATGAGAGAGTACTACCAGCATCACCGATACAATATCCTTCAAATCCAAGTTTCTTAGCATCCTTCATGAAGCTTACAACCTTAGAGGTGAGCTTAGTTGGAGTTGGGACATTGCCATCAAAGAAGTTTACTGTTGGGTAGAAACCAAAGCCCTGTGATGAGAGGTATGCACGAAGAGATTCAAGTTCCTCGCTCTTACCCATCTTAGACTGAACTTTGTAGTTCTTAATAATGTTGTCATATCGAAGGTTGATGTCATCGATACCCTTAGCTTTGAGAATTGAAATCAAGTCCTCAGTATTTTCAAATTTGTTATCTCTGTCAGCATTAACTGTGATATTTACAGGGAGGCTATCCTCAGCCTGAATAACACGAGTTGAGAGCATGCCGTCACGCGTGAGCTGCTCACGGCACATTGAAGCAAGCGTTGAAGCTGTTGCTGCAGAGCCAGAGATAAACTTATATGACAACTGGATTACTTCGCCTCTTGGATATGAGAAAGCAGCACCAACAGTATTTAATGTACCAGTTGAAACTTTAATCTTTGAGATAGCGTCACCGGAGGTGACAACGCCTGCAAAGGCACTACTGCCAGAGCGAAGGCCAAAAGCTCCGATTACTGCTGGATGAGAATCCTCATCGAATTTTGCTGGATCCTTTCCGTATGTGTCGAGCACATATTCATTCTCACCTGCACTAGCAAGAGTGATTAAAGCGCCAGGACCATCAGGGATGACAATAAAGTCGCCACCAGTAGGTTCTGTCACTGCACCAAATGTTGGAAGAACTTCAACATTGATTATTGTCCAATCAGTACCGATTTTTGATGTATCAACAGATGCGACAAATACGCCATCAACAAGCTTCAATGTCAAAGTTACAGGGATGCTGAAAGATGGATCAGAAGCCTTATCCTTGAAGGTATAAGAGATGTTGATAGCATCCTCAGTTGTAATACACTTAGCGCCCCCAAGAGCAACAGCGTTGTCCTGAGAGTTGAGTTTGTACCACTTACTTCCATCAGTAACTTCGAGGTTTAGCATTGCGCCAATGCTGTTTTCAGCAGTTGGAAGTGCGTACCATATTTTACCTGTTGTGTCTTTTGCGGCAATCGCACAATTGCTCTCGTCGAGGAGCAATTCGTAGAGGCCGGATTTCATTGAAGTGCTGTACGCCGCCGGGTCAGCAGTGTGAAATCCGGTTCCCATTCCAGTTGCCGCAACAACTTTTAGACCCTCCTCTGTGAAGTGGGCATCACAGCCACATAGGCTGAAGATTAAAACCGCGCAGAGAAGTAAACTAATTATTCTCTTCATTTGTATCCTTTTCGCCGTTATCAATATTTGCATAACGTTTAATTTTCATTGTAGTTGTCTTGATGAATTCGTTATCACGGAGAGTTACCTTCTTAACGTTCTTGTAGTTAGGAAGTTTCTTGTTGATTTCCTTGATGATTTCATCGAAGACTTTTTCGAGGTCCTTACCAGTTGGAACCTCTTTGCCCTTCTCTGTGTACTTCTTCTTAATAGCATCGAAGTCAGGGAAGATCTTAGCTTCAACAACTGTGTCGTATTCCTCTGGGTTATCAAGACCGACAACCATAGACTCAGCGATGAGTGGGTTGTTGTTGAGATGATACTCAATCTCCTCTGGGTAAATATTCTTACCGTTCTTAGTAACGATTACGTTCTTGATACGACCGTGTATACGAAGGATACCCTCTGAATCCATAGAACCTAAATCTCCAGTATGGAGATAACCATATTCATCGATAGTTTCCTTAGTTAAAGCCTCGTCTTTGTAATAACCGAGCATTACGTTAGGACCCTTGACACAGATTTCACCGATACCGTTTGAGTCCTCGTTGATAATCTTAACGTCTACGCCTGGGATTGGCTTACCAACAGAGTCTGTTGTAAAGAGAGCATCGTGGTTACAAGCGATGAGTGGAGCACACTCAGTCATACCGTAACCGATATATGAGTCAATACCGAATGTCTTAAAATCCTTAACTGGCTGTGGAGGTACAGCAGCACCACCAACTACGAAGAGACGAAGTCTACCACCGAAGTTCTTTGTGATCTCTTCGAAGATACGGTCATTCATATTAACACCGACTGCGTTTGTTGCATCAGCGATGAGTTTACCAAATGTGAGCTTGAGCTTACCGCCCTTCTTTTCTGAAACAGCCTGCATGATTTTGCCGTGGAACTTCTCCATCATAAGTGGAACACATACAAAGATTGTTGGCTTAACCTCCTGAAGGTTCCTCATAAGGTGAAGAAGGCTATCATTAAAAGCAATGCAGCAACCAGTATAGAGAGGAATCAAAATGCCTTCTGTCATTTCCATAGTGTGATGGCATGGGCAAACTGAGAGATACTGGTCACCAGGGCCACACTTTGCAACGGAGCAGTTACTTATTACAGCAAAGCAAATATTTCCCTGTGAGAGCATAACGCCCTTTGTAAGTCCAGATGTACCTGATGTGAATGACAATACGCTCATTACGCTTGGGTCAGCATCAATTGCGCTGAACTCATCGAGACATTTAGCCTTTGCCTCAAAGAGAGCCTTTCCGTGAGCGAGCATCTCATCATAGATGATGTAACCATCTTCACCACTCTTAGCATCAAATACTACGAAAGTGATATCGCGAGAGAGCTTATCCATATGCTCTGAGATTTTTCCATATGCCTTCTTATCGAGGAAGAAGATATCTGTCTCAGATACTTCAAGGATTGTGTTGATATCGTCAAAATAAAGTTCCTTATCAATTGGAACTACACAGCCGCCACCGATCTGTACAGCGAGGTAAGTTGTAATCCAAGGATATGAATTAAGACCCATGATTGCAACCTGCTTACCGAGCCATCCACGCTCAGTAATAGCTGCACCAAGTGCATAGATGTCATTTTTAAATGCGGTGTAGGTGATATCTGTATAAGTAGCATCGGCATTGCGAAGCTTAAATGCAGGTTCTGCACCATAAAGCTTTACTGAATTTTCAATGAGTTCTTTAAAGTTCTTAACCTGTGGAACATCATAAAGTGCTTTATTTGTATTCATAATTATCTCCCCTATTTCTTTGCCCAAGGATTTGCTTTGTCAGGATCGGTTGGGTCCCAACCCTTATTCTTATTGTTAGTGTCAATTTTAACTGTCTCAGGTTTACCAAGTGGTCCAGGTGTTTCACTGTCGTAAATAAACACCCATGTCTTCCACTCGATATTATCGTAGATCCATTTCGCATCAGCTGCTGCGAGTCTTACGCAGCCGAGGGATGCGGATGTTCCAAGTTTATTGAACTCGTCGTATTCGAGCGCACCTTTATCTTTTGCTGTATAAGGTACGGAATGGAACCAGATCTGGTCTGTTATACGGAGTGTGTACTGTGCGTACGTTCCGTCGACCATTTTAAGCCACTCATATTTATCAGAAGTGAAAAATCCATAAGGGTCAGTTGGTGTCTCACTTCCTGGCTTACCGCAGGAACAAGTGAATGCTTTTACAGCAACAGTATAGTTCCCTTCAGAATCTTTACCGTAAACAGTTACTACGTTCTCCTGTCTATTTACACCTACGCAGTATTTATGCTTTGAGGCATAAGCAGCGTCAGTGTCGAACGCAATATCTTGCTCGTAAGTTACAGGCTCTGTAGATGCCTCAGTTGTAGTCTCTGCTGAAGAAGCCTTCCTTGAAGCTTCTTCAGCAGCTGCTTTCTTCTTAGCTGTAGAGCTTGTACAGCCCTTGATAATCAAAGCCAAAATCAGGACAAAGATAGCTAAAACAATAATCGTAGTAGCACGACGGCGCTTCATCATTTCCTGATGCTTCGTATACTTTCTGCTGTTTGTATTACGTGTGTACTTAGCCATTTAATCTCTCCTCATAACACTTGACCATATACTGTGCAGCCTTGTAGATGTCACCACAGCCAAGAGTAATAATCAAATCACCTGGTTCAGCCTTAGACATTACATAATCAGCAACTTCCTTTTGGGTTTCAAACCAAACTGAACCCGGAATCAATGAAGCCAACTGAGATGTGTAAACGCCTTCTGTATTTACCTCACGTGAACCCATAATCTCAGTCATTACACAGAAATCTGGAATACTGAGTGCCTCTGCGAATGCCTGCATATGTGTTTTTGTTCTTGAATATGTGAAAGGCTGGAATACAGCCCATACACGATCAAATTCCATGCTCATAACTGTTGACAGTGTAGCTTTAAGCTCTGTTGGATGATGAGCATAGTCATCAGCAATTGTGATGCCGTTGAACTCCCCTAAGATCTCATATCTTCTGCCAGCGCCCTTAAAGTTGCCGATGGTAGCGGAGATTTGCTCCATAGTTAAACCATTCTCTATGGCAACTGCGATGGCAGACAGAGAATTGATAACTGAATGTTTACCAGGGAATCCCAAAGCAACGTGGCCAATTACAGAGCCCTTGTAAACTACATCAAATTCAGGATATGCTCCCCTGACATAAGTGATGTTGGTAGCCGAATAATCATTCCCTGCAGCAAAACCAAAACTAACAAGCTTCTTCGATGAAGCAGTAGTCATATTCTCAATAGCCTTTAAAGTATTGGCATCATCACCGTTATACACAACCAAGTTTGTTGTCATATCAGCAAACTTTGTGAAAGAACGAATACTGTTCTCGATAGTACCGAAGTACTCCATATGGTCGTTGTCGATGTTGAGGATAATTGATGTGTCAGGTGACAACTCAAGGAACGTGTCCTTAAACTCACATGCCTCACAGACCATAGTTTCCGACTTACCTGATCTACCGTGGCTATCAATTAAAGGAAGACGTCCACCGATTACCAAAGTAGGGTCTTTACCATTCTCAAGTAAAAGCTGTGACAACAGAGATGTTGTTGATGTCTTACCATGTGTGCCACATACGCCAATACAGTTTGAGTACATTCTACTAATCGCGCCAAACAAAATAGCACGTTCAACACAAGGAATACCTGACTCCTTAGCAGCTGATAATTCAGGATTGCCCGGTAATATAGCATTTGTGTAAACAATGAGTTCCGGTGAGAACTGAACTAAATTTTCAGGGACCTGCTCCATGTTGATTACAGCACCAAGGCCACGAAGTTTATTTATGTTATCTCCAGGATTATTATCGGAACCCGTCAACGTATAGCCATTGGCGATGAGTATCTCTGCCAAAGGGCACATACCTGAGCCACCGATTCCTATAAAATGAATTCTCTTTATGCTTTTAAGCAAGCTATCTATGTCCATGAATTGCCTCCAAATAGACAAATTGTGTACAATTTAATTATCACATAAAAAATAATACCTTTATATAACGCTAAAGAGTATACACCATAACAGCAACAAAATAAACGATGAATTGTGTACAATATAAAAATATTTAATCAATAAGTCCCATTAATAACTCGCACCCCATCTTGAAATGTGGTAAAATATTAGGCATAAAACAAAAGGGAGATAAAGATGCTCAACTTAATCCTTGGCCTTGCCAACAACGGCAAGACCCAGTATGTCCGAGACATACTTGGGGAAAAAGCAAAGCACGGCGACAACAAACTTCTCCTGATTGTTCCTGAGCAGTTCTCATTCGTCACGGAGCGCAGCCTCCTTCAGACGATGAGCACTAAAGACGCTCAGAACATCGAAGTTCTAAGTTTCAGTCGCCTTGCGAACTACGTCAGCCGTAGTCTCGGCGGCCTTGCCGGTACAGAAATCGACGACGCAGCAAAGATGATAATCATGCTTCACACTCTTGACTATGTTAAGGGTGATCTTCTCTTCTACTCAAAACACATAAACAGCATCCCTCTCGCCAAGGAACTTGTGAAGATACTCTCCGAGTTCAAGAAAGAACTCGTAGCCCCAGAAGCACTTAGAGAAGCAGAGAACAAAATAACACCGTACAACAACACCTTGGGCACAAAGCTTCATGACCTCGCCATAATCTTCGAGCACTTCGACGCCTTCATGTCGAAGAACTACACAGACGAGGACAGTATTCAGGAAGCTCTCACCAAGGTGCTCTTAGAAAACAACTTCTTCAAGGGCTACACCATCTGTATCGACGCCTTCAAGAGTTTCACTGCACGTGAGTATGAGATTATTAAAATCCTTGTAGAGCAGGCAGATGAGGTGTATATCACCCTCTGTACTCCAGGCATAGACGACAAAGACCATAATCTCCTCTTCGGAGCAATAAACCGTACAGCAAAGAGGCTCTTAAAGGACAACGAGCACAAAGAACCAATAGTTCTTGGTAAGACAGATAAAGAACTCACAGACGCCTTCGGTATCAAGTCCATCAAAGCAGAGACAAAGCTCCTCGTTGCGCAGAACATCCACGAGGAGTGCACATATATCGCCGCGACCGTCAGAAAGCTCATGCGTGAGGACGGTATGCGACTCTCCGATATGGCGGTAATAGCCCGCAATGAGGAGGACTACAGACGCGAACTCATCTCCGCGTTCAACAGATATGACATCCCAGTATACGAGGACACACGTCAGCCTATTTCAAACCAGCCTCTCATCATCTACATGAGAGCCCTTCTTGAGATCATCGTAAACGGATTCTCAACTGACCGTATCCTCGCATACTTAAAAACAGGGCTCTCACCTCTTTCAGATGACGAGGTATATGAGCTTGAAAATTATGCCCTTCTTTGGAACTTAAAAGCCAAAGATTGGGAGAATGACTTTGTATTCCCAGTCACAGGACTTGATGAGGTCTATGAGTCTCAAAAAGCTCATAACAACGAAGAACTCGTAAAACTCAACGAATATAAAAATAGGGCCCTAACCGGACTTCGAGCCCTAAGATATGATATCTGTAAAGGCGAAAGCCTTAACAGTTATGACATCAGCAGTAAAATCTACGACTTTTTAGAGAAGTCAGACGTTCAAACAAAGCTTAAGGATATCGCAAAAGAACTTGATGAGAAGGGCTACACAGCCCTTGCCTCCGAACAGAACAGCGTATGGGAAATCCTCATGGATATCCTCGACAACCTCGCCTCTATCTACGGAGACATCACCACTACCCCTAAGCTCTACTACGACATATTCAAAGCCATCGTCTCAATTACAGACCTTGGCTCTTTACCTCATGGTCTCGACGAGATAACTATAGGCTCTGCCGACCGTGTTCGTCTCGACCACCCTAAGGTAACCTTTATCTGTGGTTGTATGCAGGACATATTCCCTAAGGTAATTAAAACTAACGGACTTCTCTCAAGCCGTGACCGTGAGACCATGCGCGACAACGGCATTGAGCTCTCCTACCCTGACGACCTCAAGGCCGTAGAGGAGCGCTTTATCGCCTACGTCACGGTCACAAGCCCAGATGAGAAGCTCTTCATCTCATACCACACCATTGAAAAAGCAAAAGATTCCTGCTTCCCATCTGCAATCATCACTGACATTAAGGAAGCATTAAAGGCAGAAATAAAGCCTATTGAAGAAATACCACTCGAGTATTTTGCCGAAACTGACACCTCAACCTTCTCCACCTATGCGGAGAACTTCCAGATAAACAGTGAGGAGTTGGCATCCTTCAAGGAGAGCCTTAAGGATAAGGAAATCTACGACAGATTTGAGACACTTGATGCCATCAAGAACAAGCAGTTCTTTGAGATTAAAGACCCTAGTATTGCGAAGGAACTCTTCGGCAAGGACATGTATCTCTCAGCCTCAAAAGTTGACACCTTCTATCACTGCCCATTCCAGTACTTCTGCAGATACGGTCTTGATGCGAGTCCAAGAAAGACAGCGTCCTTCGCTGCCAACACCAAGGGTTCAATTCTCCACTTCGTACTCGAGCGAGTAATGAAGAATCACACGAAGGAAGAACTCATAGGCATCAAAGACGATAAGGATAAACAGAAAGAAATCGTAGACGAGGCACTCAAGGAATTCCTTGAGCTCAGTTATGACAACAGCCTCGACTACTCCCCTCGTTTCTACAACCAGTTCCAGAGACTCGCATCCCCTCTCTACAGCATCATTCAGAGAATCTGCGATGAGATGTCCCTAACTGGTTTCGTCCCTTGTGCATATGAATACAAGATAGGTAACACAATTAAAATCGACGACGAGGTAACCCTCAAAATCACAGGTAAAATTGACCGTGTCGACAAACTTGAAATAAACGGCACAAAATACATCCGTGTTGTAGACTACAAGTCCGGCACAAAGAAGTTTGTTCTCTCAGATATCTTGAACGGACTCAACATGCAGATGCTCATCTACCTCTTCTCCCTTGAAAAGGAGGAGGATTATGAGGACATGACCACAGCCGGCATCTACTACTACAAGGCTAGAAAAGACAACGGCACAAACGGCAAGCCAGTCACCAACTACGCTGGCACAGGTCTCTTCATCGACGATGATGAGGTCCAGAGAGCCATTGCACAGGACAGCAAGAAAGAGTATATAGCTCTAGACGAAGATACTCTTGTAAGCCTTGAAGAGATGGGCAAAATCAAGAATCAGGTTGATAAGGAACTTAAGAATATGGTAGCCCTCCTACACGGTGGTAAGATCCACGACCTCCCAGTTCGTGGTAAGGACTACGACATGACTTGTGACTGGTGTGACTACAAATACGTCTGCAGATTTGAGGACGGCCCAGTTCTTGAAATAGAAGAAAAAGACAAGGCTACTTGTTTTGAAGAAATGGCAGGTGATAATAATGCCTAATTGGAAACCTGCGCAACTTGAAGCCATAAACGCACGTGGTGGCACTATTATCGTCAGCGCTGCTGCGGGCTCAGGTAAGACAGCAGTACTTACAGAGCGAATAGCAACTCTACTTGAAAACGGCGAGACTTCTCTTGACCGTCTTCTCATCGTGACCTTCACACGCTCCGCTACAGCTGAGATGAAAGACAGAATCGGCAAAGCCATAGACGAGCACATCCAAAAAACAACAGATCAAACAATAATTGACAGACTAAACAAGCAGAAGATCCTTTTACCTTCAGCGAATATCTCTACAATTGACTCCTTCTGTGGAAACATAGTTAAGAGTCACTTCCAGCAGTTCCCTGGTCTCGCACCAGACTACGAAATCATAGACAATATTGAAGCCAAGACTCTAAGACTTAGGGTCTTAAACGACATACTCGACGAGTACTATGATACTGATGACAAGGACTTCTTAGACCTCATCAAATACTTTGCTGCAGGCAGCACCACAGATGAGAAACTCATCAGCACAGTATTAAAACTCTATGACAACTCCAGGTCATACACCTCTCCTGAGGAATGGCTTAAGAATGCTGCAAAGATTTATGACCCAGAAGTAGACTTCAAAGACTCCCCTCTCGTTGACGCCCTCATAAACTACAAACTTGAGGATGTTGACTATTACATCAACGAGATGGAGAAAGCCATCAAGTTTTTTGAAACTTATGAGGATAAAAACATCCTCAATACTCCTGGCTACAACCTCATTAAAACTGAACTTGAGATTCTCTACAGCAACCGAGAAATCCTAATAAATAAGGATTTCCACAACCTTGAGAAAGTTAACCAAGGCACTTGGGGTGCTAAGGGTTACACAGATATTCCAAAGGTAAATGAGATTAAAAATACCCGTCTTAGTGCCACTAAAGTTTTTGATGATATTAGTGCAAAGGCAGAGGACGAGTTCCACACCCAGTGCAAGACTATCTACAAAGTAGCAAGTAAGCTCATTGAGATCACACTCAAGTTTGAGGACAGATTCCTCAGTGCAAAGATTGACCAGAACACACTTGAGTTCTCAGACGTTGCACTCATGGCCCTCTCACTCCTTGTAGACGAGGACACAAGAAAGCAGAACAGCGCTAAAGCAACTATAAACAGAACCACCCTTGCTGAAGACATCTCCAAGGACTTTGACTTCATACTCATCGATGAGTATCAGGACACAAACGTCCTTCAAGACATGCTCTTTCGGGCCATCTCACAGAATGAAGATAACCTCTTCATGGTCGGCGACGTGAAGCAGAGCATCTACCGCTTCCGCCAGGCCATGCCAGATATCTTCATCGACAAATGCGAGAACTACAAGGAATACAAGATCAACAAAATCATCCTTGGTGAGAACTTCAGAAGCCGTGATGGCATAATCAACTTTGTAAACTACGTATTCGAGCAGCTCTGCACTAAGAACTGCGGTGACGTAAACTACGATGAAAACGAGAAGCTCATCTACGCGAACCCAGACTACAAGCCAAACAATGAAGAGGATGTGGAACTCCACGTCTTCCAAGCAGAGGGTGCTGCTGACAGTCTCGTTCGCGAAGGCAGGTTTATCGCAAAATACATTAAAAAACACACAAAAGAGAATAAGAACTACAAGGACTTCACAATTCTCATGCGTGCCCCTGGTAGTGGCAACGCAGAGGTAATCTGCAAGGAGCTCAGCCGTGAGGGTATCCCATACTACAACGCCAAGGAATCAGGTTTCCTTGACACCACAGATGTCCAGACAGTCATAGCCCTCCTCAAGGTTATAGACAACCCATTAAACGACATCCCACTCCTCACAGTTCTCCTCTCCCCAATCTTCAACTTGACTCCAGATGATGTTGCCAAGTTTAGGCTAAACAAGGACAGAGAACGCTTATATCAAAGCATTCTCAAGGAGGAGCAAGCACAGAATCCTAAAGCTCAAAAGGTATTAAATGAAATAAGAAAATACAGAAGACTCTCCATCTCACTCTCAGCAGGTGAACTCATCAGAAAGATCTATGAGGACACCCTCTATCAGAGCGTTGCGGGAGCACTTCCTAATGGTCAGCAGCGCACAGCAAATCTCCTTTTGCTCCAGACATATGCTGACACATATGACAAGACTAATTCACTCGGTATCTCTGGTTTCATCCGCTACCTCGACAAGATTATGGACTCTAACGAGAACATCGAACCAGCTAGCCTCTCATCAGAGAACTCCAACGTTGTTCAGATTACAAGTATCCACAGCAGTAAGGGTCTTCAGTACAAATACTGTATCCTCGCTGGCACAGGTTCTCAGATGAACACCATGGACTATGCAAACCAGGTACTTCTTAACCCTAAGTTCGGCATCGGTCTCAAGGGGTACGACCCAGAGAACTACGTCACATACAAGACTATTGCCAACAGCACAATAGCAAAAGAGAATGAGGCAAAGGCCAAGTCTGAGCACCTCCGTCTCCTCTATGTTGCGCTCACACGTGCGAAGGAGAAGCTCATCATCACAGGCAGCATCTCCTCAGATATGGACAAGAAGCTTGAGAAGATTAAGAATTCAAGTGAACTCGACAGCAGTGGCAGACAGAGCCCTAAAGACGTCAGGGGCAAGTCCAGCATGCTCGAGCTCATGCTCTCTGCCCTTCTCCACAAGCCAGACTACAAGTCCATAGTCACCTTCCACGACCTCGAAGACTTGACCCTAAACGAAGTACAAGACGAAATAAAAGAAGCAAAACCAAACAATAAGATAACAGAGGACATAAGAGAAAGACAGAGTTACAAATACCCTTACGAGGCTCTCGCTAAGGTTCCTACAAAGCGCGCTGCTTCGGCTACTGAGGCCGCAGGCTTCAACGAGAAGTTCTTCGCCTCTGCAAGGCCTGAGTTCGCGTCAAAGCAAGGCCTCACTCCAAGTCAGCGCGGCACAGCACTCCACACCTTCATGCAGTATGCTGACCTCTCAAAGGACCTCAACCAGGAGCTTAAAAGACTTGAGAATCAGAGGTTCATCACACCTGAACAAGCAAAAGTAATCGACCTAAACAAGGTAACGAAATACAAAAACTCAAACATTTACCAAAGAATTTTAAACAGCGACAACATCTACAGAGAAAAGAAATTTGCTGTCTTAATCCCAGCCCTCAAACTAAACCCTAACCTCAACGAAGAGCTTGGAAAAGAGAAAATTCTTATTCAAGGTATTGCGGATTTGGTATTTGAGGAAAATAATGGTATTATAATTCTTGACTATAAAACGGACCGTACCAAGAATGAGCAGGAGCTCATCGACAGGCACACAGATCAAATCAAAACATACGCAGAGGCACTTGAGCAGATATTCGGAAAACCTGTTACAGAGGCATACCTCTACGCGTTTAGTTTGGACAAAGAAATTAAGATAATATAAAGGAGAAATGTACAATGAGTATTCAGCATGAAATCACAAAGAAAACTGACTTACTTGATGAAAAGGGTTACGTTCTCGAGCCAGGTTGGGCTCGTCACAACGACCTTTTCACCTACAACAGAGAGAACATCTCTGCAAACAAGCTCAGAATCAAAGAGTGGGATTTCTATCAGATCTGTGACGGCAAATACATGACGCAGTTCACAATAGCTAACGTTTCACTCGCAGAGGCTGGATGTGTAACAATCACAGACATTACTAACGGACATATTGTTCTCTGTGCTGCACTCCTCCACCCTTACACAGTTAAGACATATCAGCTTCCACGCTCATCTTGTGAAGCATATGAGGTTGACCGCAACTACGGCATCTTCACAATGAATGAGTCATATGATGGCAAGCGCACACGTCACCTCGTTGCTGAGGGTAGAGCTATTTGGCCTCTCGGCTTCAAGTTCAAGCTCGACTACACACTTGAGGACCCAGTAGAGCAGGAGTCAATCTCCATAGTTACACCTTGGACACTTCGCGACAAGAAGGGCTCTAACCACTACAAGGATCACTTCTTCTACACCAACAAGATCAACTGCATCCCAGTTACAGGCTACGCTAAGATCGGCTTCAAGAAGCTTGAATTCACACCAGACAAGACATTCGCAGTACTTGACTGGGCTCGTGGCGTAATGGCTCACAAGATGCACTGGTTCTGGTCTAACGGCACAGTAAACTTAGGCGGCAAACTTCTCGGTTGGGAAGTTACATACGACATCGCAGACGACACTCAGGCAGCTGAGACCTGTATCTTCTATGACGGCAAGGCTCACAAGATTGGCAATGTAGAGATCACATACGATGAGAAGCATCCTAAGAAAAACCCATGGCACTTCCACGAGGAGAACGGTCGCTTCGAGATGACTATGATCCCTACCTTCGACAACTCAATGTGGCTCGACATCGGTATCGCAGGTGCTAAGAATCACCAGTGTCACGGCCTTTGGTCCGGTACCCTCACACTTGATGACGGCACAGTAATCACCCTCAAAGATGAATACGCATTCTGCGAGACAGTAACCCTCAAGTGGTAACCAACAAACAAAACGGAGGAACAAACAATGAGAAAAATAATCATTTGGATAACAGGAGCATTAACACTAGTAATCACTGGTGTAATGGACTTTGTATACTTCCCAAGGATTGAGAAGAACACAGATGGCATCAAGGCATTCGACATGAACAGCTTTGGCTATCCACCTGAGCAGGCTCAGAGATTCCTTGATTTGATAGATGAGGATGCAAGACAGCTCTACCTCAAGAAGCAGCTCCCTCTTGATTCCATCTACCCATTCATCTACACAACATTCTTCTCAACAGCTTTAACAGCATTAAACTCTAGCAAAGCAACAAAAGCTTTACCTGGTATCCTCTTCACATTTGACTACCTTGAGAACATGTGCAGTATCAAGATGCTCAAAGACAAGAAGGCTCCAACAAAGCTTGCAAGATTTGCCAGCACAATGACCCTCTGCAAATCTCTCACAATGTACACAATCTTTGGCATCCTTGGTTTCAAGTTCTACAAGAGCAAGAAGTAACACAAAAGAAGGAAATATAATGAAAAAGTTTCTTAGTAAGTATGTAGAAATCTACACCGTAGTAACTATCGTAATTTCACTCATCATATTCATCCTTAAGGATAAAACGACTAAAAGCAGAAAGATGTCCGCTATCCTTCTTCTCGTTTCCTGCGTACACTGCTGGGAAGAGTCCAAGTGGGCAGGCGGATACTTTGACCTCATCCTAAACAACTTCAAGCTCAAAGGCAAAGTAGATGACAACCTCGCATACACAGTGCTCACTGACCTTGCGCTCGTTGCCTCAGTAATCCCTTGTGCTATAGACAAGGTTCCATTCAAGTTCCTCTCATCAGGTATGGGACTCTTTGAATGTGCAAGCCACACACTCGGCATCAAGATGTACAACATGGAAAAGCCATACGTTCCAGGCATGTACACATCATGGCTCTGGGGTGCTCTTGCCATCTACAATCTTGGCGAGCAGTTACTTAACGGCAGAGAATAAACAAAAAAGAGGCTCTTTATGAGCCTCTTTCATTTCGTCTAAATTTGAACAGAACTTATTTCCAAATGAGCCTTTAGATATTCATAATTACCTCAAATTACTTTAAGTACAATTTTCCAACAGCCCAGTTTACAAATGATGTAGGAAGTAGTTTTGCAAGAAGTGACAAAGCCTGATACTGAAGGCCAATAGTCCTCACAGCAGGGATCCACTTAGCACAAGCAAGTCTATACACGACTTTACCTACTGCAGACGGATCCATTCCGTTTTGTTCGTCATGTTCCATGACTGCAACGGAACGCTCAATCTGTCCGCCGTAAACGTCGTCACCCACATAACTCTTCTCACGGTTGGCAGTAAACTCAGTCTTAATATCACCCAGTCTTACACAGCCTACCTGTACTCCAAAAGGCTTAAGCTCATTACGCAAAGCTCCTACCAATATCTCTACAGAAGCCTTTGTTGCAGAATAGAAACTCTGGAAAGGAATTGAGAATATAGATGCTGCAGAAGAAGTGAAGATGATCTTACCATGAGACTCCTTTAACAGTGGCAATGCAGCCTTAGTTACCTCAACGTGAGAAGCAAAGTTCAAGTCAAACTGCTTTACTACCTCTGCTTTCTCAGTAAACTCAACTGCACCTGAAATACCAAATCCCGCATTATTAAACAAAACATCAATGTGGTTAATAGACTTAAAAGCCTCTTCAATTGATGCACTATCAGTAATATCACAAGGAATATTCCAAACTCCCATAAGATTACAAGGAGTTCTACTCAGGCAGATTACCTGCCAACTATTATCTAAGAACACTTTAGCTGTAGCACGACCAATACCTTTTGATGCACCAGTAATAACTATAGTCTTCATATTCTCTCCTCCTAAAAAACATACCTCATTATACCAATTTATATCACCATTAAAAGAGTTCCTGCTGCGATGAGGATGCAACCTATGATTGACTTTGCGGTTAACTGTTCGTGTAGAAGAGTGGCTGCAAGGATTATAGTTATTACAACGGAGAGCTTGTCGATTGGGACAACTTTGGAGACATCACCCATCTGGATGGCTTTGTAATAGCAGAGCCAGGAGGCACCTGTTGCAAGGCCTGAGAGGATGAGGAATATCCAACTCTTTTTGTCGATGGCTGAGAGGCCTGGATTTGGGTTTACGATGAGCACCATAAGCCAGGACATGGCAACGACAACGAGGGTGCGGATGGCTGTGGCAAGAGTCGAGTCCACATTCTCTATGCCTATTTTGGCAAGGATACTCGTGAGGGCTGCAAATACAGCACTAAGTACCGCCATAATTATCCACACATTAGTCACCTCTCTTTGTATTTTGATGTTTCAATTATACCACAATCTTTGTATAATTGATGTGTTGTTTTCAGATTAGGAGATTGGTATTAATGAAAAAGCACTGCTAGTTTGTAGCAGTGCTTTTGTTCTGTTCTACTTCTTGTTTTATATCTTCAATGAGTTCACCGAAGTCTTTCTTAACCTCATCTTTGAGTTCCTGTTTATCTTCATCTGATAGGTTATCGTATTCGTGCTTTATCTCTTTAACGACGTCTTTGCATTGGGTTGCTATGTCGACTGTTAGATGACCAAGATCCGAGATGAGACCAGGCTGTATAGCGACAAGTGAAACTGCGCCTAAGAATACTACGTTGAGAATCATTACTGCGAGTAAAATGATACTTGTTAATTTAGCCATGTTTGGTACCTCTTTGTTTTTTTCTTTATTCTATAGCTTCTGGTTTTAGGGTACCATTTGATTGGCTTACATTTTCATAAGGAATTCTTACATTTTTGTAACTAATCAAAAAATTTAGAATAATACTAGTTGTTGGAGGAAAGAGTAATTATAAAGGAAAGATGAAAATAAGAAAAGCGCCTCTTTCGAGACGCTTCCCTTAAATTTCTCGTTTTGGGGTTAGAGAAATAGGATTTTTGCAATCAGTTTGATCGCTAGGGAGATTATAATGAAAGCAAGCCAAAACTTGATAGTAAGCTTAATTGCTACGACAAAGAAATCGAAGAAAGCTATTACTAAAGCTATGCCAATTACTGTCCAAAGAAATCCCATGTTAGTTGTCTACCTCCTGGTAGTTTTTAGGTGGCTGTGCCATTTTGAAGTTAAGAATTGTTGTGATGATTGTGGTGAGTAGGTATCCGATATCATCGACCTGGAGGCCTGTCATTAAGTCTACTGGGCTGATGAAGAGGATTGCCGAAAGGACTGCGAGGATACCGTACATTCTGCGTTTATTGTTATAGTCATTATTCATTGTTCTGTCTCCTTACCATTTTGACGTCTACGCCAAGTTCTTTACTATATTCTTTCTGGTTGTCTATTTTTTCTTTAAGTCTTATTAACTCTACTCTTTTCTTAGGGGTCATATTTGTATCACCCCTCAAAGATTACTTCGTAGTTTGTTTTGCTAAGTGTGCCAGTGATGATGTCCTTTACGTTGTCTTCTGCCTTCTGAAGGATGTCATCTCTGTTAAGTGCAGTGTCAAGCTCCTGCTTTTCAATTTCCTTAAGTCTGTTCGTCACTGTGTCTGACTGGATTGGATTTATGAGTTTGCTCATAAATGAAGTGTCTTGGATTGTCTTAAGGTTTGAAAGGTCGATATCGTTCTGAAGGATCTTTGCCTCTGGGAGTTTAACAGTGATTTTCTTGTTTTCATTGTCCACTGTTATCTCTGCCTGGTTGAGGTCGTATCCTGCTTTGATTACGCCGTTGTAGATTAAGGTGATTTTGTACTCTGAGCCAGGGAGCTTGAGTCCAAGCTTTTCCTTTGAGCTGATAATCTCATCTGTTCCTGCGTACTCAAGCTCGTATGCTTCAATTACGCCGATAGCCTTGAGTTCATGTTTTACTTCTACGTTTGTTATCTGATAGATCTCTTTGCTGGCTGATGCATCTACAAGAGCTGCGCCAAGAGTTCTAATGTTGTCTGTTGCGTGATCCGCTACATTCATTGCAGCCTTTGCTTTGTATGTTGTGATTCCGCAAATTGCTACTGCAACTAAAGTGATTGTTGCGAAAATTGTAAGTAACTTTTTCATATTCACGTCCTCCTTACGGCTACATTATGTTCTTTTTGAGAGTGGTTCACCATAGATATGTTGGAGGGTTAATTTGGTCTATTTCGTAAAAATTGGCGAAATAGATTTCTTTGTGTTATTATATAAATGTATTTATTAATTCGGAGGGACCAGTATGGGTAGAATGTCCGTTAAAGATGACAAGACTGTATATCAGTTAGCAAGGGAGGAGTTGGACCTCTCGAGAGAAAAAGCAAGTGAACTTATAGGTATCTCCCCTAGTACACTTGAGAAACTTGAGAATGGTGACACAAGGCTTCAGCCTGACCACGTGCTCGCTATGTCCGAGGCATATGGCAGAGCCGACCTCCGTAACTACTACTGTTCGCACGAGTGCCCAATAGGTCTTAAGGATGTGCCTGAGGTCGAGGTCAAGGATCTCACTCGCGTAGCTCTTGAGATCAGCGTTGCCCTCGACAATATCAAAGGCCAGGGTGAACGAATCCGTGCAATCTGTGTTGACGGAGTTGTGAGTGACTCAGAAAAAGAAGAGTTTAACAAAATCAAAGATGACCTTGAAAAACTCTCTATAGCAGTTGATTCACTTAAGCTTGTTGTAGACGAGAATATGAAATAAATGAAGACCGCCTTTCGGCGGTCTTCTTTAATCATCAAAAATCATATCGAGTATTTCAAGCTCGTCTACAAAATCATCATCCTCATCAAAGAGAGGCTCATCAAAAAGGTGTTCTACGTTTCCATCTTTATCCCTAATTGGATCAAAAAGTCCCATAAGTGTACCTCCTTTTATCTTTGAGTAAAGTATAGCACTATAAGCACCGCTTGTACAATCAGTATTTCTGGGATTGTACAAGTGAATTTTTTATGTTTTGTCTTGTGGTGGAAGGCAAGCATTCCAAGAAGGGCGCCAGCCGAGCCCCCTGCTATGGCAAGGCCTAGCAGCGTGGCCTCCGGTATGCGCCAGGCGTGCCTCTTTGCCTTCCACTTATCTATTCCAAATAGAATAAATGTAACGACATTGACTATTATCAGATAATAAAGAAGTGTCTTTTCCATAATTAACCCATTAAGCCCTGAAGCATGTTGAGAAGCTGAGTATCCTCAGGTTTAACTTTGATTGTTGATTTTACGTTCTGTCCATCTGGATATATAATAGTTATGTTGATCTCCGAATCAACAGGGAGACCCTTTGCTTTAACGTAATTCAAGAAATCTGGGAACTTAGGATGATTCTGTTTGAATGTCTCCCAAGCTTGTTTTCCCTTCATAAGCATTGATAAATCCATATTTATACCTTCTATTCTAAGCACTTTGCCTTGAGTGCTTCTTTTATTTCTGAAGTTATGCCGATGGCATCGCGAAGATAAATGTCGACGCTGCCATACTTTTCGTTGATGCCGTCAAAGGCCGCGTTAAGGAACTCCTCGCGCGCTTCGAAGAACGGCAGAATCGCATCTGCCTTTCTCTTGTCGCGCGTCGCGAGCAGGATTAACTTGTAGTAACGCGCCTTGTTCTTTGACGGCACGAGGTTCGTCGCCATATAGTCTTCCATAATCGTCTCATATGGAACATCGAGGATTGAGAGGAAGAGTGCACTTATAACTCCGCACCTGTCCTTACCCTCAGAGCAGTGCCAAAGAACAGCTCCGTCAGCATTAACTATCTCATTAAAGATGTTGCTAATGTGTTCAATAGAATCCTCGCCAAGCACCATGTTACGATATATTTCGCACATATCAGGGAGTTGATCCAGTGTAGATATGCTCTTAGTTCCAAGAGATACGCCAACAGTTGTTTCAGAGAAAACTGGCATATTTTTATAGACTGTAAAGTCTTTTACCTTGTCAGGCTTCTCCTCCACCTCATCTGCATCACGAAGATCGATGACAAGCTTGATGTTCTTGAGTTTCTCTATATCCTTCTTCTTTAGCTTATCGAGAGTACAAGAACGTACGTAATCATGGGTTTTAATTGTCTTACCTTCCCTGTTTTCTAACCCATAAAAATCCCTTGTATTCTTTGCATGTTTAATATCATAAAACCTATCCATATTTAATCACCTTTGCAATTATATCACTTATTTGTGCAGAATTGGTATGATTTTGCGCATTTTTGGTTGTATCAAATATGTATGTATGATATATAATAAAATTGTAATTAATACATTGAGGAGGTGCAGCCGTGAAAAAGATTATTTGTTTAATTCTAAGTGTTGCAATAATGCTATGCCTTTGCTCTATCAACGCATTCGCAAGAAACTATCCAATTGATGTTGATGCTATTGGATTAGTCTCTGGCAACATCACATATGATGAATCCACTGAAACTCTAACGCTCGATAATGCGGTTATTGAAGCAACTGGTGGCAAAGGAATACATTGCTGCAGATCTACAACTATCAAACTTATTGGCAACAACATAATTAGAGCTGCTGATGGCAACACAAGTTTTTCCACTTTTATTACAAGTGAAGATCAATTAATACTCGAAGGTATTGATACAGACAGTAAAGCTACACTTACTTTAGAGGACTCTAATGCCAACCTTGCACTTAATTGTGAAGCGACTGGCCCAAGCGAACTCATAATTAAAAATGCAACTGTAAATATTACTGTCAATGACTGTGGAATTACATGTGAGAGTTTAACTCTCGAAAATTCTGAAGTTGATATTAAATCAACCGTAGGTAATGAGTGGCCGTCAATTATAGTAAGGAGTTCAGTTACTTTAGACAACAGCACTTTAAAAGTTGAAAGAGTTGGCAAAAACGCAAACTCCTGCTTAAACTATTGCCTAAACGATGCTATTTCTACTCTAACAGTCAACAATAGCGAGTTTATACTCCTAAATAATAACGGACCTGCTATAGACGGTGATGACGTTGATATAAAGTTTAATAGTGGATTGATTAAACTCGCCTCTTCTAAAGGCTATCCAACCATCAAAATCAAAAAGAACTTAGCTGGAAGTATCGATTACTCAGCTATTGGTCTCTATGAGGAGAACGAAGGTCAAAAAGTAATCGCCCATACTGAAGGAGAAGATGCTTATGTTTTCCTTGGATATGATGGAGATAAATATGCAACAACATCCACATTTATTAGCCCTGCCTATACCGAAGGTGTTGAACAGTCAGTAGAGGCTAGCAAAGATGCAACATTCAGAATAAATGTTGATGACAAGTATTTCGATTCCGTACTCGTTGATGGCTCTGTAGTTGATCCTTCAAACTATAATGTCTCACACGGAAGTACAATCATCACTCTTCTAAAGGATTATTTAGCAAAACTCGCTCCAGGTAAGCACACTCTAGTTGTAAAGTATGATATTTATGGAAGCACTGTAGAGGTTCCAACTACTTTCACTTTGGCACCTGAGGAAGAGACTGTAGCAGATACAGCAGATACAAACTTAATTGGTATATATGTTGCTTTGATGAGCTTCTCAGTTTTTGGAACTGGACTTGTAGTTAAGAAAAGAAAAATTGATGAATAAATAAAAGAACCCCTTTTGGGGTTCTTTTATTTTGCTTATTTCTTTAAGTTTAGTTCTTCAATTAGGTCTGCTGTCCTAAGGCTGATTACCTTCTTAAGGTCATCATATTTGAGTTCTACTTGATACCCTATCTTTCCAGCAGAGATGAATATTGTTTTATCTATAGCTGTTTCGTCGATTATCGTTTTGAACTGCTTTTTCATGCCGATTGGTGAGCAGCCACCGTGGACGTAGCCTGTGAGGGGCAAAAGCTCGTCTTGTTTTATCATACTGATACTTTTCTCTCCCACTGCTTTTGCCGCCTTCTTGAGGTCCAAGGTGGCGTTTACAGGGACGATGAAGACATAGTGTGCTTTTGACGGTGCTACTGTTACTAAGGTCTTAAAGCATCTTGCTGGATCCTCATTGAGATATTCTGCGACATCCATACCGGAGACTACCCCCTCATAGAAGTGCTCGGTGTATGGAATCTTCTTCTGATCCAGGACACGCATCACATTTGTTTTGTTTTCTTTGCTCATAAAAATCACCTATTTGATTATACCATAGAGGGTTTCTTTGTGCTATAATCCTTAGCGGTGATTTAATGATTAAGTTTTTTAAGAAAGAAACAGTGTTCTGTATCGCTACTCTTCTTGCAATTGTCTCCTGTTTCTTTGCTGTACCATCAATTTCATATATCGACTGGAAGACTCTAGGAATTCTTCTCATTATGATGGTAGTTGTACAGTTCTTAAAAGCAATGGGCATATTTGACTTGCTTGTAAGTAAACTGCTATTACATGTTAAGAATATTCGACAGCTCTACTTCATACTTGTCTTCTCCTGTTTCTTCTTCTCTATGATAATTACAAATGACATAAGTCTCTTGACTTTCGTACCGTTTGCAATTGGAGCACTTAGGAAGATTAAGAGAGAGGATTTACTTATTCCTATAATCTCATTACAGGCTATTGCAGCAAACCTCGGTTGTATGCTTCAACCTTTTGGTGCGCCACATAACATCTATGCCTTTTCTGTTTCGGGATTAAGCTTCTTAGAGTTTGTGCATCTGCTCTTCCCTTATTGGCTGTTGTCATTTGTAATTTTGTTTGTTATTGGATTTTTCTTTTCATCCTCAAGTATTCCTTCGGTGGGAGCTGCTGTAGAAGTGGATAGAAGGGACGTATTAGGCAAGACCTTCCGTGGTGTCGACTATTTCCTTCTTTTGACCTTTATCTCCTTCTTCGTCCTCATAGGTAATCTTCAGGCTATGCCAGCTATCTCAGGTTTCTTTGAGAGAATAATCTCAGGTAGAGAGATCCTCTGTGGCATACTCGCCTCTCAAATTATTTCAAACGTTCCTGCAGCTATGATGATCACAGGATTCAGTGACAACTACTGTGACATAATCCTCGGTGTTAACATCGGCGGCCTTGGAACTTTGATTGCCTCAATGGCAAATCTAATTGCATATAAAATATATGCACATGAGTTCAATGATACTAAGGGTAAGTTACTTTTAGTATTCACTGTTTTTAACATAGGATTCTTGTTAACACTACTCCTGCTACACTTAATAATTGGATAAAAGAAAGCACCTCTTTCGAGGTGCTTTTTTGTTTTAGTTTTAACAGTCTTTGACAAGTTTTAAACTATTGTAGCAATTAACAGAACAACATTATATAATCACGTCAAACGGGAAAGGAGACTGACTATGATTAAAGTTGGAATTAATGGTTTTGGTCGTATTGGTAGAGTAGTATTCCGTATCCTCTGCGAACGCAGTGATGAGTTTGAAATCTGTGGTATTAATCTTAGAAACGCAGACCCAGAGTATATGGCATATTTACTTAAGTACGACAGTATCTTTGGCAATTTCCCTGGCGACATTAAAGCAGAGGATGGCAAGCTTGTAGTTAATGGTAAAAAGATTACTGTGTTCAGCTACAGTGAACTCTCTGAGATTCCTTGGCGCGACTGTGGCGCAGAGTATGTAATTGAATCCACAGGCGCGTTCTTAACAAAAGAGACGGCAGGTCAGCACCTTATTGGCGGCGCAAAGAAAGTAATCGTCACAGCGCCAGCAAAAGATGACATGCCAACATTCGTAATGGGCGTAAACAATGAGACATATGATCCTTCATATAACGTTGTCTCAAATGCTTCTTGTACAACAAACTGCCTTGCTCCAATGGCAAAGGTTTTGAATGACAAGTTCGGCATCAAAGAGGGCCTCATGTCAACCATTCACTCCTCAACATCAAAGCAGAAGCCTGTAGATGCAAGAGCTGGCCGTGACTGGCGTACAGGACGTTCTTTAATCAATAACATCATCCCTTCAACAACAGGTGCTGCAAAAGCCTGCGGACTTGTAATCCCAGAGCTTCAGGGCAAACTCACTGGTATGTCCTTCCGTGTACCTGTAAATGATGTCTCAATTGTCGACATGACAATTCTCCTTGAGACACCAACAACATATGAAGAAATATGTGCTGCTATGAAGGAGGCATCTGAAGGTTCATTCAAAGGTATTATCGAGTACCTCGATGAACCAGTAGTATCCTCAGACCTTCGTTCTCACTCAGCAACATGCATCTTCGACTCGCTCGAAGGTATCATGCTCAACGACCACTTCGTTAAACTTCTCGCTTGGTACGACAATGAGTGGGGTTATTCAAGCAAAGTTGTTGATCTTGTTAAACATGTACACGACCATTCTTAAAGCATAAAACAAAAAGAGCACCTTTGGGGCATCCTCCGTAAGGAAGGTGCCCCAAGTTTTAATTTGGGTTTTGGGTTACCCCAACGAGGTGCGAAATAGGGCGTGGGGACCCTTTCGCGATGCTTGCGAAACAGCGGTCGGTTTCGAAAGTGAAAAAATATTGCAGTTTCGAAAATAGATGCTATAATGGTTTCAATAGAATAATTATTTTCATTTTTCGAAATCACCGGAGGCTCGCTATGCCATATATCGAAAGAAAAAAGTATTTAGACAGACTAAAAGGATTAAGAAAAACCCCTGACATTAAGATAATCACCGGGCTTCGGCGCAGCGGAAAGTCCGAATTGATGCGTACGTATATACGATATCTAAAGGAGACTGATCCGCAGGCAAATATTATTTACATCGACTATTATGATCTGGACTTCGACGGGTTAAAGGAATACAAGGCATTACACGCCTATGTGAAAGAACATTATGCTGAAGGAAAAAACAACTATCTGTTCATAGACGAAATTCAGCTTTGTCCGAATTTTGAACTGGCGGTCAACAGCCTGCACAACAGCCAAAAATTTGATATTTATATTACAGGCTCAAACGCGTTTCTACTCAGTTCGGACCTGACCACCCTGTTCACGGGAAGATTCATTGAAATTCCTGTCTATCCGTTCAGCTTTTCGGAATTCTGTACGTACCACGACACCGGAGCGGACATCAGGACCTTATTTGAAGAATATGTTCAAAAGGGAGGACTTGCCGGCTCATATGCGTATCTCTCTGAAGAAGACCGGACTGCCTATATCAGGGACGTATATTCCACCATTATCAACCGTGATCTCGTTGACAAATATAAACTCCCGGATACGGCGGTATTGGATCATCTGGCGGAATATATGATGGATAACATCTCCAATCTGACGTCACCCAACAAGATCAGCGATCAGCTGAAAGCAAATTCTTACCCGACAAATCACGTTACAATCGGCAGATATATCAAGTATTTATGTCAGGCCTTCATGTTCTATCCTGTGAAACGGTATGACATTAAGGGAAAACGTTACCTTGAAACATCAGAGAAATATTACCTGAATGACCTGGGAATGAGGAAGGCGATCCTCGGTACACGAAATGCCGATTTTGGCCGGGCATACGAGAACCTTGTGGCCATGGAACTGATGCGGCGCGGATATGAAGTATACGTGGGCAAGCTTTATCAGAAAGAAATTGACTTTGTCGCAATCCGTCAAAGTAAGAAGGTGTATTTTCAGGTCTCCGATAACATTACAGAAAATGTCACCTTTGAGCGTGAAGTATCTCCGCTGTTGCAGATAAAAGACGCCTATCCGAAGATTCTTCTGGCAAATACGTGGCACCCGGAATATCAGTACGAGGGTATCCGGATCATCAATATTGCGGACTGGCTGCTGGATGATAAATTATAATTTGAAGGAGACCGGAATTATGTGTCTTGTCATTCCGGCTGAATACAAAGTCGAAGGGAGAGAACTTCTTTGCGAAGTCTCTCCCTTCGGTGCTCTTTTTTATTCTTTTTATTATTATTTTACATATTTATCTTTAAAGAAGTATCTGATGCGAGTTGGCTTTGAGTTGCCATATTGGATGGCCTTGTTTGGGCAACGGTTGATGCAGGATGTGCACTGCGCACAGTTGCCGTTCCAAGTAGGCTTGCCATCTTTAAGTGTGATGTTTTTAAGTGGGCAGTTGTTTACACATGCGCCACAACCACCACAACTGTCGTTAACAGAAAACTTCTTGTCACTAGTTGCGAACTTCAAGAAAGCAGGATGAATGACTTTGGTCATAACTGTTGGGAGTGGACCTCTGTCAACAATTGCACCATATTCCCTGTTGTTTACGAGTTCAGCAAAGTCATCAAGTCTTGGGATGGCCTTGTCAAATTTCTTCTTAATCGTAGGTTCTGTGTCACAGTCACCACCTTGGATGTAGTTGTTTGGAAGTGAGAGTGAAAGGATAGCGTTAAGTGGACGCTTTATGAGTTTCTCAATCTGGTCGTCTACCCTACCACAGTTGGAACCACAGGTTGCAACAGCATATACATATGCTTCCTTTTTTATGCTTATCCTTCTTAAAAAATCCTCAACAGGACCTGGAACACCCCAGGCATAGATTGGAAAAACTATGCCAATGATGTCATCTTTAGTTGGTTCAGTATCCTGGTTTATAAACTGAACTGTATCGTTTGTCTTCTCAGCGAGAGCCTTTGCTGCCCATTCGCTGTTACCAGTACCGGTGAAATAGTAAATCATGCTGTGCCTTTCTTAGTCAAGGAAGTCCTTGAGCTTCTTAGAACGTGATGGATGACGGAGTTTGCGGAGAGCCTTAGCTTCGATCTGACGAATACGCTCACGAGTAACGTTGAACTCCTTACCAACTTCTTCAAGTGTTCTTGGGTGACCATCCTCAAGACCGAAACGGAGTGAGAGAACCTTCTCCTCACGTGGAGTGAGTGTCTTGAGAACCTCAGCGAGCTGTTCCTTCAAGAGAAGCATGCTGGCAGCATCTGCTGGAGCGAGCGCGTCGTCATCAGGAATGAAGTCACCGAGATGTGAATCTTCCTCTTCACCGATTGGTGTCTCAAGAGATACTGGCTCCTGAGCAACACGGAGAATCTCACGTACCTTCTCAACAGGCATATCGAGTTCTTTTGCAATCTCCTCAGCTGTTGGGTCACGGCCGTTCTTGTGAAGAAGGATTGAGTTTGTCTTCTTAACTTTATTGATTGTCTCAACCATATGTACTGGGATACGGATTGTTCTTGCCTGGTCAGCAATAGCTCTTGTGATGGCCTGGCGAATCCACCATGTTGCATATGTTGAGAACTTGAATCCCTTTGTAAAGTCGAACTTATCAACAGCCTTGATAAGTCCAAGGTTACCCTCCTGGATGAGATCGAGGAAAGACATACCACGACCAACATATCTCTTAGCGATTGATACTACGAGACGGAGGTTTGATTCAGCGAGTTTCTTCTTAGCTTCCTCATCACCCTCTGAGATACGGATTGCAAGTTCAATCTCCTCCTCAGGTGTGAGAAGTGGAACTCTACCGATTTCCTTTAAGTATACCTTTACAGGGTCATCCATAGCGGCATTCTTGTTTGCATTGTCAACTGCGCCAAGTTCAACTGCCTTTGGCATTTCAAGGTCAAAATTTAAAGATTCAAGAGCTGCATCGCCGAGGTCATCAATGATCTCGATGCCGTTCTGCTCAAGAGTCTCATAGAGCTTATCGAGCTCCTCCATGTCCATGTCAACTTCAACGATTGCTGCGTCGATGTCGTTTGTTGAGAGTCGTCCCTGTGCTTTGCCCTTCTCAACAAGGGCTGTGATGACATTTAAGCCTTTTTCTTCTGCCATGTGTTACACATCCTTATTATTTTTGAATAGTTTCAAGAAATCTTCATCACTGAGTTCAGCTGCATTCTTAGTCCTCTGTGCCTTTTGGTTCTCCTCTTTGAGTACAGTGATGCTGTCTAAGAGTTCCTCTTTTGTGTTGGAAATCAATGCACCGCTGTTCTGCAGCTTAACTAGATGTCCCATCTCCTCAGGTGAGAACTCAGAAGAGAGATATATAAAGTCAAGTGGTTGACCGGCATTTATTCTATCCCTAAACACTGTGTATGCGTGTCGATAGAATTCACTTGGAAATTCTTCCGGTGCCAACTGTGCCTCAATAATCTTCAAGAAATCTAGGTTGTTCTGAAGAGAGGTTATGATAGTCTCCTCTGCTCGGTGAGCACGGACCTTGTCGTCGAATCCCTTCCTAAGGCTACCGAAGTCACTCTTTTTGCTCTGCCTATTTAGGCGTTTCTCCGCATCCTTAACTTGGGCCATGATGGCCTCCTTGGAAACTGACAACTCCTCAGAGAGACGGGAGGTATAAATATCCTTCTCGATTGCACCCAGTGGTGCTAGTATAGGCACGGCCTTGCGTAAGAATTTTAAACGTCCATCGTCTGTACTGAGGTCCAGCCCCTCCTTGCAGGTAAGGAGCTTATATTCAATTTCGTTCATCGCACCGGAGAGAATAGTCTTCCAGCGCTCTGGACCAAATTTTTTAATAACTTCATCTGGGTCTTTTGCTTCTGTGTATTTAAGTGGATGAATTGCGAGTGTGGTCTCACTCAGTTTTTCGATGGCGCGGGCAAGCGCCTTTTGGCCAGCCTCGTCGCTGTCATACGACAGGTAGACCTTCGAGCAGTAGTGCGAGATAAGTCTCACCTGCTCGTCGGTTAAGGCGGTGCCGAGGCCTGCGACGGCATTCGTGAAGCCCGCCTGATGAAGAGCAATAACATCCATATATCCCTCGCAGAGAATAAGGCTATCCTCTGGGGAGGATTTTGCGAAGTTCATCGCAAATATATTTTGACCCTTTTTGTAGATAAGGGTATCACTCGTATTTAGGTACTTTGGCTTAGAGTCGTCAAGTACTCGTCCACCAAAGGCAACTACATTACCTCTAAGATCGATAATCGGGGTAATTACTCTATTTCTAAAAGTTGGGTAGAAGTTTGTCTTACCCTCTTTAGCAGATTTACGTGCAAGGTCTCCCTCAAAGAGTTCCTGTGCAGAGTAACCTTTCGAACGCATGTAGTTCATAAATGTATTCCAGTCATTTGGCGCATAGCCAAGACCGAAATGTGTAACAGTCTGAGGAGTGAGTCCTCTTCCTGCCCAGTAGTTTAAGCCATCTTTACCCTCTGGGCTAAGCATGTACTGGTGGAAGAAACGCGCTGCTTCCTTATTCATCTCGAGCATGCGCTTTCTCTTCTTTTGGAGAGTGTCATCATATTGCTCGTTAGGCATCTGAAGTCCAGCTTTGTCTGCAAGGAACTTTACAGCCTCAATATAGTCGAGGTTCTCGATGTCTCTAATGAAGGTGATGGCGTCGCCACCCTTTGTGCAGCCGAAGCAGTAATATGACTGGCTCTCAGGATATACAACGAAAGAAGGAGTCTTTTCACTGTGGAATGGACAGAGTCCCTTTGTGAGTCTTCCGGCACGTTTTAAGTCAACGTATTCACCGATAAGATCTTCAATGTCGATTCTGTCTCTCAGCTGTTCTAAGAACTGATCGCTAAGTCTTGTTGCCACAGTACTCCCTCCTTTAGTTTATTTTTTGTTTCCTATTCTACCCAGAACTTAGGTACGAATATCTTGTTGTATGTTGCGAGTGCGTAATGGTCGCTCATACCTGAGATATAGTCACAGGCACCGCGCTCTGCGCCCTCGTTTAATGCTACATTTCTGTACTCCTGTGGCATCTCATCAGGATGCTCAAGGAAGTACTTGTAGAGTTTCACTACGATGTCCATTGCCTTACCTTCCTCGCCCTTGCAGGTTGGGTTGGTGTAGACATTTGCGAACATGAACTTGTGAATCTCATCATATGCCTCTGCGATATCAGGGGCCATTTTAATATCGTCACCTGAGTTCTCAATTACTGAGCGAACTAAGGTGTTGATGCGCTGTGATTTACGCTCACCGAGAATGTCACGGAGGTGCTGTGGGATATCATCCTCTGTGAGGATACCTGCACGCTCTGCATCGTCGATGTCGTGATTTATGTATGCGATATGGTCTGCTACCTTAACAAGTTTACCCTCGAGCGTGTCAGCTTCCTTGCCAACAGTGTGGCAGCAGATACCGTCACGTACTTCGTATGTGAGGTTGAGGCCGCGGCCATGCTTCTCGAGGACGTCAACGACACGGAGGCTCTGCTCGTAGTGCTTAAAGCCACCTGGGTAGACGTCGTTTAGGGCACGCTCACCTGCGTGGCCAAACGGAGTGTGACCCAGGTCGTGACCTAAAGCTATAGCCTCCGTCAAGTCCTCGTTGAGGCGCAAGCCGCGGGCCATAGTTCTAGCGATCTGAGAAACCTCGAGTGTATGTGTAAGTCTTGTTCTGTAATAGTCACCTGTTGGTGCCAAGAAGACTTGTGTCTTATGCTTAAGTCTGCGGAAAGCCGCAGAGTGGATTATACGGTCCCTATCACGCTGATAGGCCGTACGGATGTCATCCTCCTCCTCAAAAACAGCTCTGCCCTTTGTGTCTCTGCAGTGCATAGCTTTTGTAGCAAGAGTGATGTCCTCAATCTTTAATGTTTCTTCCCTAATCGTTGACATTGTCATCCTTCTCCTTACGGAGTATTGCTCCGACTGGAATTTCCTTGTCACACTTGATTTTAATGATGGCCATTGGATTTGGAGCTACATCCACTTCCTCGCCCTTCTCATTTAACATCTCTGTGACAGTGATGGTAAAAGGTTCTGTCTGTGGCATCAATACCTCGAGTTCGTCGCCCTTGAAGAAACGATTTCTTTGGATAACTTCGAGGTATCCATTCTTCCATCCGTTTACATTAGCAATAATGTCCCATTCACGGATGTAGATGCCGTCATAATATACATGAGCATTCTCATTTGGGTTGTTGAAATAGAAGCCAGTACAGTAATCCCTGTAGCTGATCTTTCTCATCTCATCAATAATCCACTGAGAAGGCTTAAAGTCCATTGATGGATTCTTCTTGTACTCGTCGATGGCTGCGCGGTAAGCGTTGGTGACAGCAGCAGCGTAGTAGGCAGACTTTGCTCTGCCCTCAATCTTGAAGCTGTCAACGCCGGCAGCGACGAGTTCAGGGATGTGCTCAATCATGCACATGTCCTGTGAGTTCAAAATATATGTGCCGTCCTTGCTGTCAGTGATTTCAAAGAACTGGCCAGGACGCTTTTCCTCAACAAGGTGATACTTCCAGCGGCAAGGCTGTGCGCAGTCACCGCGGTTGGCATCTCTACCTGTTAAGTAGTTTGAGAGCATACAACGACCCGAGAAACTCATGCACATTGCGCCGTGTACGAAGCATTCAATCTCAAGTTCCTTTGGTGTCTTTGCTCTGATCTCTGCGATGTCATCAAGGCATACTTCACGTGCCATGACGATACGCTTTGCACCTAAATCATAGAGAGCACTTGCAGTCTCGTAGTTTACAACACCTGTCTGAGTCGACATGTGAATGTCCACTCCAGGAGCATATTTCTGTGCCATGCGCATTACGCCGATATCAGCGATAATGAACGCATCTACACCAGCATCCTTTGCAACCTCAAAGAAATGAGGCAACGACTCAACTTCGTTATTACGCGGAAGAGTATTTGCAACAAGGTGTACTGCGACACCCTTGTTGTGGCACTTCTTCACAGCGTCTCTTAAAGTCTCGTCATTAAAGCTCTCCGTCGCTGCTCGCATATTGAAGAGCTGACCGCCTAGGTAAACTGCGTCTGCACCGTAAAGGAGTGCAGACTCGAGGCGCTCAGCATCCCCTGCTGGAGCAAGTAACTCCGGTCTACTTGTCATCATCTTCAGTACCTACCACTGTGTTATACATAAGTCTGTTACGTTCTGCCTCTGTCTTCGCAGCATACATGTTGCCTGAAGAGTCGTGGCCGAAGAAGTAATAATCTGTCTCAGCTGGCCAGAGTACTGCTTTGATAGCGTCATCACCTGGGCAGCAGATTGGTCCTACAGGAAGACCAATGCACTTGTATGTGTCATATTTCTGAGCAAAGGTATCAGCCTCACCTACTGAAACGTTTGGCTTGATAAACTTTGCAACATATACGGTCGTAGCATCTGACTGGAGGCAACGGAAAGAGGAGGACTTAAGTCGGTTGTAGAATACGGATGCGATTACTGGCATCTGCTCTGCATCACCGGCCTCCTTCTGGATAATTGAAGCCATTGTCAAAACTTCATCCATAGACATACCAAGTTCTTTAGCACGTGCAGCATATTCCTTAGTCCACTTATCCTCAGAGTTGTCGAGAAGTTTTCTAATTACAGAACTTGCGCTCTGTCCAACATAGAACTCGTAAGTATCTGGGTACAAGTAACCCTCGAGGTAATTGAAACGTGAAGTCTTGTTCTCAATACCTGACAAAATCTTATTGTCAAATGTAGCCTTTGAGAGGTTACTGTAGAAATCAGCAGAAGTACATACGCCAGCCTTCTCAAGTTTAAGAGCAATCTGGTCGATGTTGAATCCTTCTGGGATAGTAACTGTTACTGTCTCTGCCTTCTGAACTTCCTGGCAAGAGAGGAGCATCTTCTCAAGACCCATTGATGGCTTGAGATCATAAACGCCGCTCAAGTACTTCTTGTAGTCGGATGACTTATGCATGCCACCTGTGAAGGACATGAATGCCTTACAGAGGCCCTTATGCTTGATAAGTTTGTTCTTCTTGAGCTGGTTAATAAGCTTGTTTGTGGATGTATTTTCAGCGACTGTGATAGTCACTACATTGTCGCTACGGTTGTTACCGAGAATATCGTTTACGAAGGACATTGTGTAAACGGAGAGAATAGCAGAAATAGCCACCAGTACTGCGACGTAGATGAGTGCGCCTCTTGTACCGTTAGCCTTGAGGAAAGCTTGAAGTGTAAAGCCCTCGCCGTTATCAACAGCAGGGTTTCTTTTCTTTCTTGCCATCGTCTTAGATTTGTATCTACGACGCTGAACATTTTGCTGAGGTCTACGTCTCTGCTGTGGCTGCTTTATAGGAGCCACTGGGCGAGGCGCAGGTTTCTTAGCGGCAAAATAAACTTCGCCACTGTAGTATTCCTCGTTGTCCTTCTTTTCAACAGGAGGTTTCCACTCCTCAGCGACAACATGTGCCTGCTGCTCCTGTTGTGCCTCTTCAGCACTTAGGTTTTGCATAAGTGCTTCGAGTTCTTCGTCTGCATTAAACGCCATTTTCTAATATGTCCTCCGAATTAGAATCTGCACTGCATTGAGTCTGTTACTCTGCGTGCAGCATCATTTCCTACAAATTCTGCAGCAATAGCCTCAGCAAAGTTAACTGCGCTACCAGGGCCATCAGCTGTGATAATATTTCCGTCCTTTGTGACGGATGCTCCTGTAAAGATGGAGCTATGAAGTTCCCCTTCAAATCCAGGGAAGCAAGTTGCCTTTCTACCAACAAGAAGTCTCATGTGTCCAAGCACTGAAGGTGCAGCACAGATAGCGCAGATCAGCTTATGCTTATCTGCACAGTATCTTACAAGACCCCTGACGTCTTCACTCTCATCGAGATTCTTTGTTCCAGGCATACCGCCTGGAAGAACTACGGCGTCCACGTCAGCGTCTTTGACATCTGAAAGCAAGATGTCTGCTTTCAGAGGAATGCCGTGTGCGCCTTTAACAGTGTAGTCCTTGCCCACTGCTGCAGTGGCAACATCAACACCAGCACGACGAAGTACATCGACTGGAGCTATGGCCTCAATCTCTTCAAATCCTTCTGCTAAAAGAACGTAAACCATAATGTACCTCCTTAGCCAAGTGTAAGACCTATATATGCGTTTCTCATTTCAGTTACACCTATCTGAGCATTCTCATTTAAAGCAAGTAACATACCTACTTTTGTGATACGCTCATCAGGTGAGTGAATATTTGAGTTTACTGGAAGGTTAAATGTGAATCTATCTGCCTCCTCCTCGAGGAGAAGCATTGTGTAGAGTTCACCAGGATCAGCGAGTGTACACATCTCTTTGATGTATGCGACATTCTTACCCATGTTGTACATTGCATATCCGTCACTTGTGAAAGCGATAGAGCCTGAAGAAGCATTATGTGCGTACATGGCATACTTGATGCCCTCAGTGCCCCAGTTGATATAGTCACCGAATCCAAGACATGACTGGCGGATATTCAAGAGGTCGAGTGAATATGCATTTGTGAGGTCTGGCTCTACTGCCTTACCCTTGAGTTCCTCACGGGTGAAGTGAACAACCTTCTTGTAGAAAGCTGTCTGATAGCCAAACTTTGCATAATAGTTGAAAAGGTATTCCTCTGCAGGTACTAAGACGATATAGTCGATGCCACGCTCAACAGCAACTTCTTCTGCCTTGTGCATGATGGCTGACATATGACCTTTATTTCTGTGACTTGGGTGTGTAGTTGCAGCATAGAGGTAATATGTGCTGTAAAGACATCCGTTGATAACAGTCTGGCAAGGAAGCAAGTAAGCACAGGCTACCGCAATGCCTTCCTCACGGGAGACAATAGCATAGCCATCCTTGTACATGGTGTCAAAGAAAGTCTTAATGTATTCGTCGGTGTCGGCAAAAGCCATACGCCACATTGCAGCGAGATGTTCAAAGTCGCCACTATTAGCAAATTCAACGATATGTTCCATACACCCTCCTATATAACAGACGCAACAAGTGCCTCAATATCACGAGCAATATCTTCGATTGATCTTGGTTCGTCGCCCTCGTAGCACTTTACGATGCTCCAGCCAAGTTTCTGTGCAGCATACATACCTGCCTCTCTGCAAGCGAGAAGGTAAGCGACGTCAGCTTCGTGCACATCCTTCTTTCCCTCATCACCCTTGTAACGAGAAGTCATGAGCTTCTGTGAAATCTCAACTGGCATATCGAGGAAAACAACAAGTGAAGGTTTTGGAATTCCAATCTTCACATATTCGAAGTCCTCAAGCCATGCGAGGTATTCATCCCATTCGCTCTTGTCAAGCTTAGTCATCTGGTGTGCTGCGTTTGATGTAGCATATCTATCTGCAAGAATAACCTTGCCACCGAGGTAATCCTCTTTCCACTTTGTGTTGTAGTTTGCGTATCTATCAACTGCATAAAATGAAGATGCAGCATAAGCATTAACGTCCTTTGGATGAGTGCCGAACTCTCCACCTAAGTACATACGTACTAATGCAGATGAATCCGACTCATAATCTGGAAGCTTAATCTGGAGTACGCCTACACCCTTCGACTCTATGAACTTTAAAACATTCTCTGTCTGTGTAGATTTGCCAGAACCATCCAGTCCCTCAATAACAATTAATTTTCCCATAACTGCCTCTTCTTCTATAATAATTAAACATAATTATCTATAATAAGATAATATAATTCAAATAATTATAGCAAACACAAGTATATATTACAAGCATACCATTAAAATTATCTTAAATCCCTGGGCAAAACCCAAAACAAAAAGGACTGTAAAGTAAAACTACTTCACAGTCCTTGATTTTTTATTCAAATTCTATTTTCCAAGTTCCAAATATGTCTTTCTAATTCCTGAGAAAAGGTCGGATGCCAAGAGGCCGGCAACGCTTGTGTCGCCTATAACTACGTCACTTGCGTGGCCATGGATGAAGGCGCCACAACAAGCGGCGTCATACTCATTGAGCCCCTGTGCGATGAGTGATCCAATAATACCAGCAAGCACGTCGCCGCTTCCGCCCTTTGCAAGGGCTACGTTGCCGGTAGTGTTGATATACACTGCCTCAGTAACAGGAGATGCAACAACAGTCGCAGCACCCTTTAAGAGTACTGTCACATTGTGGTGCTTTGCGAACTCGGATGCGATGCCTTCCCTATTCTCCTCTATCTCAGCTACGGAGAGGCCTGTGAGCCTTCCCATCTCGCCTGGATGAGGCGTGATAACTACAGGAATAGACAATCCTTTAAGTACATCCAAATCTGAAGCTATAGCGTTTAAACCGTCCGCATCAATAACAACTGGGCACTTTGCAGTCTTAAGCACAGACTGTACGAGCTCTGTGACATCCTCAGACTGTCCAAGGCCAGGTCCAATTACAATAGCTGAAGCCTTCTGGATAAACACTGAAAGCTGTGACATACACTCAAATGTGGCAGCGAGCTTTCCATCTATCTCCGGCAGTGGCACAAGTATTACTTCCCTCATATGTGAAGCTAAAGATGCATATGCAGATTCGGGGAACGCCACTGTCGTCAGCCCTGCTCCCGCAACGCACGCTGCCCCACTACAAAGGCACGCAGCACCTGGCATATTCTTACTTCCACAGATACATAGAACATGGCCAAAGTCGTTCTTGTGAGCTGAGATAGAACGTGATGGGAGCAGAGCTCCAAGCTCGTCCATACTGAGTGTCTCAAGTCTTGGTGAGACAGATGATAAAGCAGCCTCTGAGATGCCAATATCAAGCACATATACCTTGCCACATTTCTCCCTTGCAGGGAACAAAACATGTGCAGGTTTGAGTGTTGTAATGGCCAGAGTATAATCTGCGCAAACCGCATACTTACAAGCTGCGCCAGTATCCGTATCAACACCCGAAGGTACATCCACAGAAATTACTGTAGCTGTGCTGCAGTTGATCATCTTGAACACTTCAGCGCAGTCATCATCAGGCTCCCCATGGAACCCAATTCCGAAGATACAATCTACAATTACATCAGCCGAAGAGATGGCCTCAAGGGCCAAGTTTTTATCCCAGTCATACCTCACAACGTCAACCGACAGAACATCGACCTTATGATACATTTCAATAGCGTCGGTTGCCAAAGGCGCGCCCTGTGCGAGTACAACCTTAACCTTTATACCCTCTTCAACAAGCTTCCTGGCAATGACAAAGCCGTCACCGCCGTTCTTGCCCTTGCCACAGACAACGCAAACCACAGTGTCCTTCTTAACGAATTTCTCGACCTTCTTGGCGCAGGCCGCACCTGCATTCTCCATTAGTCTAAGAAACTCCATCCCTATTTCATTTTCCCGCTCCTCTACGAAGCGTATCTCATCTGCTGTATAAATCTTCATTTACATCACCACCAACATTTTACCATACAAGAAAACAAATAAAAAGGACTAGGAATAATAATAATCCTAGTCCTTTTATAAATACTATTTTTATTTAAGCTGCGTCATCAACGCTCTGAGCATCGATCATAGCCTTTTCAACTTCATCATAGTTAGCGATCTTCCAAGCGCCACCTTCCTTGATGTAGTCGATATCGAAGTCCTCGGAAGTTGTTGTAAGTTCGCCAGACTTTAAAATATCCATAATAAGCTGGCCAACAATCTTTGTAGCTTCATCCTCTGTAAGGTTTGAAGTATCGTTAGTTGCAAGATACTCATCAAGTTTCTGGTCAAGGAGCTGATCCATTACTGAGTAATCAGGATAAGTCATCGTAACCTTAGCAACAGCCTTGTCACCGTCAACATTTACATCACCGATATCCCACTTGTACATCTTAGCTAATGTACCAACATACTCATCAACATCAAGGCCAGCCTGCTCAGCTACAGCTGTGAATTCAGGGTCTGCCTTAAGTTCAGTTGCAACCTGGTCTTCATAACCTTCAATGTTCAACTCTTTTTTAAGGTCAGCAATAATCTTTTCCTGATCCTTTGAAAGCTTAGTCTCAGCGGCCTTAGTTGTGTCGCCGCCGTCAGCCTTTGGAGCTGCCTGCTTAGCACATCCAGCAAATACTGTAAGCATAAGTGTAAGTGCCATGAGAATTGCTAAAAACTTTTTCATTAATAGCTCTCCTTTACCGTCATATTTTAGAGTACTAATATTTTACAAGATATAAGACAAAATTTCAAATACTGTTTTATAAATAAGTAGTTGAATTCGCATATTAATAGTGATAATATACTCTAGTAACAATTTAAAAGAAACGCGTTGACGGAAAGAGTAAGTTTGCACATGCCTATTACAGAGAGCGTTGGTCACCGGTTGAGAACCAGCACATAGGACACTGACTGAAGTTCACTCCTGAGCAGTTTCCGTACACCTCACGTTACGAGGTCTTGAGTGCCTAACTTCGGTTAGGAATTTGGGTGGTACCGCGGAGTTTAATGCTTCGTCCCTACTTTGTGGGGACGGAGCTTTTTTTCGTCCCAAATAAAAAGGAGGAAAAATATGAGACAGCAACTTGAAGAAATCAGAAAGAATGCTGAAGCAGCTTTAAAGGCTGCAAACTTGCTTGAGGAACTCGACGCAGCTCGTGTTAAGTACCTCGGCAAAAAAGGTGAACTCACTGCAGTATTGAAGCAGATGGGTAGCCTCTCTGCAGAAGAAAGACCTATCATCGGTCAGGTAGCAAATGAAGTACGTGAGTACATTCAGAACGAAATCGATGCTCGTGTAGCAGAACTCAAGGCTGCACAGCAGGAAGCACAGCTCGCTTTCGAGACAATAGACGTAACTCTTCCAGGTGAAGGCGTTGAGGTTGGTCATAGACACCCACTCTCTATTGTTCTTGACGAGGTAAAAGAAATCTTCCAGGGCATGGGCTTTGATATCATCTCAGGCCCAGAAGTTGAACTTGATTACTACAACTTCGAGGCTCTTAATATCCCTAAAGATCACCCAGCTCGTGATACTCAGGATACTTTCTACATTACAGACAATATTCTTCTTAGAACACAGACTTCCCCTTGTCAGATTCGCGCAATGGAAGAGAGAAAGCCTCCTCTTCGCGTTATCTCTCCAGGTCGTGTTTATCGTTCAGATGCAGTTGATGCAACTCACTCCCCTCTCTTCCATCAAATTGAGGGTCTCGTTGTAGACGAGGGCATCACAATGGCTGACCTCAAGGGTACTCTTGATACTCTTGCTAAGAAGCTTTATGGTCCAGAAACTAAGACACGTTTCCGTCCACACCACTTCCCTTTCACCGAGCCTTCATGCGAGGTTGACGTATCTTGCTTCAAGTGTGGCGGCGTTGGTTGTTCTATGTGTAAAGGCGAAGGCTGGGTAGAGATACTCGGTGCCGGCATGGTTCATCCAAAGGTATTACAGAACGGCGGTATCGACCCTAATAAATATTCAGGATTCGCCTTCGGTCTTGGTCTTGAGAGACTTACAATGTTCAGATTTGGACTTGATGATATGAGAATGCTCTATGAAAACGATGTACGTTTTCTTGAGCAGTTTTAAGGAGGTGCTTTCATGAATTTATCTAAGAGATGGCTTTCAGAGTTCGTGCAGGTTGATGACACAGACAGAAATTTTGCGGAAGCACTTACAATCTCTGGCTCAAAGGTCGAGTCATATGAGCACGAAGGTGCAGTACTTGAAAACATCGTAGTTGGTCACGTTGAAGAGATTGAACGTCACCCTGACTCAGATCACCTCTGGGTATGCAAAATCGACGATGGTTCAGGTGAAATCATCCAGATTATCACTGGTGCACAGAACGTTTCTAAGGGCGATTATGTCCCAGTAGCAAGGCATAAATCAGTTATCGCTTCAGGCGACAAAATCACAGCAGGCAAGCTCCGTGGACTTGAATCACGTGGTATGCTCTGCTCACTTGGCGAGCTTGGACTTACAGTTCATGACTTCCCATATGCTATTGAGGACGGTATCTTCATCCTCGGCGACGACTGCGACAAGACAATCGGCAAGGACATCCGTGAGGCTATCGGATATGACGACACAATCGTTGAATTCGAAATCACATCCAACAGACCTGATTGTCTCTCAATCATCGGTCTTGCAAGAGAGACTGCTGCAACATATGGTGCAGAGCTCAAACTCCACACACCAGAGGTAAAACCTGGTATTGAGGATGTAAACGACTACCTCAAAGTTGATATTGAAGCACGTGACAAGTGCTATAGGTACTGTGGCGCTGTAGTTAAAAACGTAAGAGTCGCTCCATCCCCTCGTTGGATGAGAGAAAGACTCCGTGCTGAGGGTGTTCGTCCAATCAACAACATCGTAGATATCACAAACTACGTAATGCTTGAATATGGCCAGCCTATGCACGCTTTCGATTTGAGATTCCTTGAGGGCAATCATGTTATCGTTCGTAATGCCAAGAGTGGTGAATCAATCACAACTCTCGACGGCGAAGAGCGTGCTCTCACAGATGAGATGCTTGTTATCGCCGACGAGAAAAAGCCAGTAGCCGTAGCCGGCGTTATGGGCGGCGAATACTCTGGAATCATGGACGACACAAACACTATCGTGTTTGAGTCCGCATGCTTCAACGGCGTTGCTGTTCGCCGCGCTGCCAAGGGCCTTGGCATGCGTACAGAGTCCTCTGCACGCTTCGAGAAACAGCTCAACCCAGACGACTGCGACATATGTCTTGCCCGTGCACTTGAACTCGTTCAAATGCTTGACGCCGGCGACGTTGTAAACGGCATCGTTGACAACTATGCGACTCCAAAGGAGCCAGTAGTACTTCCATTTATGCCAGAGTGGACAAACAAATTCATAGGCATCGATGTTCCAGCAGAAGACCAAGCAAATATTCTTCGTAAAATTGGCTTCACTGTTGAAAACGATCAAATTACAGCTCCTGCTTTTAGAATTGATATTGAGCACCAGGCTGATATCTCTGAGGAAATTGCTCGTTTTTATGGTTACAACAACATCCCAACCAGGGAGCTCTCTGGTGTTGCAAAGGCAACTTTGACTCCACGCCAGAAGTTCAACAATCTCCTTGAGAAAACAGCAATGAGCTGTGGACTCTCAGAGACACAGACATTTTCATTTATCAGCCCTCGCGCATATGACAAGATTCGCCTTCCAGAGGATTCCAAGCTTCGTGACTGTGTTACAATCATGAACCCTCTTGGTGAGGATACAAGTGTTATGAGAACTATCTCAATTCCATCAATGCTTGAGGTGCTCGGTCGCAACTACACAAGAAAGAATGATAAAGCAGCCCTTTACGAGCTTGCTACAATCTATGAAAGCAACGGCAAGGACGAACTTCCAAATGAAAATCAGCAGCTCGTACTTGGTATGTATGGCAAAGATTTTACCTACTACTCACTCAAAGGCATCGTTGAGAAGATCCTCTCAACATGCGGTATTGCCGAGTATGACGTAGAGCCAGTTAAGACTTGCCCTATCTTCCACCCAGGCAGGACTGCTTCAATCACAATTGATGGCAAGGAAGTTGCAATCCTCGGTGAAATTCACCCAGCAGTACTCGACAACTATGAAATCGGTACACGTGCATATGTTGCTATGATTGATGTTGAATATCTCTTTGAAAAAGCTGACCTTGTTCGTATCTATAAGGCGCTTCCAAAGTTCCCTGCAACAACTCGTGACCTCGCATTCGTTGTTGATGCTGATATGCCAGTTCTCAAAATTGAAAAGGCAATCTCGACTGCCGCAGGCAAGATCCTTGAAAACATCGACCTCTTTGATGTATATCAAGGCGCTCAGGTTGGCGAGGACAAGAAGTCAGTAGCATTTAACCTTCGCTTCAGATCAGCAGAGCACACACTCACTGATGATGAGGTAAACAGCGCAATTAAGAAGGCTATGAAGGCTGCTGAGGAACTCGGAGCTGTTCTTAGAAGTTAATTAAATATCCGTTGTATAATTAATAAAATTAATGTATAATATTCTCTACTAGTTCTTTACTACATCAGTTGGAGGTATAGAAATGACAGACAAAACCATCCAGTTCTCTATCAAAGAAGATTCTGATGCTCAGATGAAAGAAATATTGGGCGAAGTTTACGAAGCCCTCAAGGAAAAGGGTTACAACCCTATCAGCCAGATAGTTGGTTATATCCTCTCCGAAGACCCAACATACATAACAACTCACAACAACGCACGTTCACTCATCAGAAAGATTGACCGTGACGAACTTCTTCAGACACTTGTTCGTGAGTTCTTGAAAGGATGAATAAATAATGGCTGCTAAAAAGGAAGAGTTCCTTACTTACAAAGGCAGACCTTTAGTTAGACAGGGCAACACACTCTACTACGGTAACATGTATGACCCTTATGTTATTATGCTCACAATTAAGAGCACTACTAAGGACGGCGACATGGAGATGGCTGACAAAGTATCAATCCAGCTCATCTCAACAGACCCTGATATCTCACCTCTCAAGCGCATTATTAAGACCTCTGAAAAGACTGGTCTTTATAACGCTATGGACATCGGTGCCATCTGGCTTGAGCGTGCACTAAAGGATGCATAATTAAAAAAAATTAAGCTCCCCGATTTGGGGAGCTTATTTTTTTACTCTGTTTTTGTTTTTTACTACGTTTTAGCCAGTCTGTCGGAGTGCCTCAATAGGTGGCATCTTGGCAGCTTTGCGCGCTGGGTAGATGCCAAAGAAGATTCCGACAGCGGATGAGAATCCAACAGCTATGAGGATTGTTGAGATTCTAAATGAAACAGGTGCACCCATGATAATAGAGGTTATGAGTGAGAGGCCAAAGCCCACAGCCATACCTATCAGACCACCTATTACGCAGATGATAACCGACTCTGTGAGGAACTGGAAAAGAATTGTGTTGGTGCGCGCACCAAGTGCCTTTCTAATACCAATCTCTCTCGTACGCTCAGTTACCGACACGAGCATAATGTTCATTACGCCTACACCACCAACGATAAGGCTGATAGCGCCGACAGATGAGATAAATATCGTAAATACGTTAATTACAGTATCGAGAAGATCTACAAGTGTCGCCATATTTTGGTAGGTGTAGACACTGTTGTTGATGATGCCGTGTCGGGCGTTAAGCATGCCGACTGCCATCTCACCTACACGGTCCAAATCCATAACATCATGTGCCAAAACTGAGACACCACTGTACTCAGTCTCACCGTAGATTTCCATCATGGTTGTAACTGGTGTGTAGATGTATCCAATCTTACCAAAGTCGAACTCTACGCCCCAACTCTGCATCATGTTCTCAATATCATCTGTTGAGAAAAGGCTTGATTCTACGTCGGTTGAAACGCCAATGATTTTAAATGAAACAAGTTGATCATTGAGTTCAACATCAATTGTTCTACCGATTGGGTTATCCGTTTTAAAGAATTTCTGAGCAGTCTTGTGACTGACAATACAGACCTTGGAATGTGCCTTGAGTTCATCCGATGAGAACCAACGGCCGTAGTCAACTTTGATGTCCATAGCTCGCTGATAGTCCTCTGTGACGCCATCAGCTGAGCAGAAGCCTTCTGGAACAAGTTTTGTTGAGAGGCCACCCATAGATGACCATTCAGGAAGAACATAGCTTACAAGGTCAATCGACTTTATGAGTTCCAAGTCATCGTCTGTAAGACCACTAATTGTGTACCTTCCCTCGGATTTATTATCAACAGATATGTAAACACTTTGACCACCGGCCTCATTTATCTTCTGGATAAGGAAGTCCTTACCAGTCGTGCCTATAGTCATGATGGCAATAACGGAACCAACGCCAATAATGATGCCGAGCATCGTGAGGAAGCTTCGCATCTTATTGGCGCGTATAGCCATTATTGCAATTCTTACATTCTCTTTAAAATTCATGAATAAACCTTGTCGCCCTCGTGGATCTTAGAGGAATTGAGGATTACTTCCTCCCCCTCTGTAAGACCTTTAGTCACTTCGTAGTAGGTCTCAGATGAAGCGCCTACTTCGATCTCTTTAAGTGTTGCCTTGCCGTTTTCAATAACGTAGACATACATCTTCTCATCCTTGATTACAAGGGCCTCAACTGGAATAGTTAATACGTTATCCTTCTTAGCAACGAGGATTGAAACCTTAGCGTCGAATCCAAGTACAAGCTTTTCATCTGGATTAAGAATTGTTACCTGCGCATCAACTGAACTTGTTGTAGTCGTTGATGAGCCCATCATTGAACTTACGATATCAGTTGTGGACTGTGCTGTTGCACTGATGTATGAGACTTCACCCTCGTACTTATAATCGAGGTAAGTGATAGTTGCTGGCATACCAACCTTAACTGTCTCAAGGTCGTACTTACCAAGTGTGAAAGCTATGTTGTAGCCCTCATAATAGTCAATTGTAATTGCGAGACCTTTATCAACACTGCTCTCAGAGGCTGTGAGACCTGAAATGAAGCTCGAGATATCAAAACCAGCCTCATTTCCTGTCACACCCGAAAGAAGGGCTGAGAGGTCGCCAGAGGCGCTTTTATCCTCAACTTTGGTATAAGGTACGCCCTCTTTAATAAATACATCTGTGACTTTACCGTCCTGCTTTGCCACAAGACCATTTTCATAATCGGCTCTCTCCTTAACTGCAGCATCGTATGCAGCCTTAGTTGAGTCGACGTTCTGCTTATATATCGCAATAAGTGAATCTGAATTACCAGTGCCGAGGAGTGCCTTCTGTGCTTTTAAGAGAAGGAGCTGTACCTCGAGTGCACCCTGTGAGTCAGTAATTTCATTTGAATCAAAATTTTGAGAAGCATTTTGAATATACTGCTGAAGTTGTTCAGGAGTCATGCTTGAGAAATCTGGAGTATTTTGGTTGGCATTTTGAGAGTTTTGTCCCTGTGCCTCAAGTTCCTTAATTTTTGCCTCAAGAGCCTTGATTTGAGTATCAAGTTCAGCCTCCTGTGCCTTTGTATCGTTTTTGCCCTGAAGCGCGTTGTTATAGGTTTTTGTAGCCTCATCATAAGCGTCACGACGCTCAGAAATGACCGAATTTAGCACTGAAGTGTCAAAGGTGGCAAGTATATCACCTTTACAGACAACGTCTCCAGGCTTAACTTTCACCTCTTTTGGCACCATACCAACGTAGGCATAGTATTTTTCAGCTGCCACTGAGGACATATTTCCTGTTGTATCGTAGTGTTGTTCTACATTATTTCTCTCGACCTTTGCAACCTCAACTTTGGTTCCTCGATCAGTGAGTTTTAAGATTATGAGAACAATACAAAGGAGGATAACGGCCGCTCCAAAAATCAGTCCTATCCTCGCCTTTTTATTTTGCCAAATCTCTTTCATGTAAAATGCCTCTTTTTAAAAAACAATAAGCCGGTACAAAAAGTACCGGCTTTAACTGTTAAATTACTTCTGCTGTGCCTTTTCAAAACGCTTGTTGAATCTGTCTACACGTCCGCCTGTATCTACAAGCTTCTGCTTACCTGTGAAAAATGGGTGACAGTTTGAGCAAATATCTACTTTAAGACCTTCTTTAGTAGAAGCAGTCTCGATTGTAGCACCGCATGCACACTTAACTGTAGTAGGTGCGTAATTTGGGTGGATTCCCTCTTTCATTTTAGTTCACCTCGAGTTCAATATCTTTCTAAAACACTAGTGCATTTTAGCACAGTGTCAAACAAAAATCAATAATTATTTATTAGCCTCTGCTTGAGAAGATATCATCAAGGGCATCAAAGTAGCCGTCGTCCATACCAAATCCGCCGGATGATGACTTAGTATCGTCGTCGCCAAAGCCCATAATGTCATCATCAGATGCCATAATATTTGAGATTTCTTCCTTCTCAGCTGCATCGTCATCAGCAAAGAGATTCTTTGCCTTTGCAGCATGCTTGAAACCATCAGAACCGAAACCTGTTGCTACTACTGTAACAATGATTTCATCCTGAAGTGATGTATCGAAGCTAACACCCCAAATGATGTTTGCATCTGGATGAGCTGCACCAGAGATGATTTCAGAAGCCTGAGTGATCTCATCAAGACCAACGTCAGGAGAAGCTGTGATAGAGATGATAACGCCATGAGCGCCATCAATTGTTGTTTCAAGAAGTGGGCTAGTGATAGCAGAATTAGCTGCTGCCTCTGCCTTGTCCTTACCTGCTGCACGGCCAACGCCCATGTGAGCATGACCAGCATCACGCATGATTGAGCTTACATCTGCAAAGTCGAGGTTGATGTAACCAGCGTTTGCAACGAGCTCTGAGATTGACTTAACGCCCTGACGAAGGATGTCGTCTGCTGCGTCAAATGCGTTTGCAAGTGTAATCTTCTCACCAGAGAGGAGTTTAAGTCTCTCGTTAGGGATAACGATAAGGCTGTCTACGTTCTTAGCGAGTTCCTTGATACCTTCTTCAGCCTGCTCCATACGGTGTTTACCTTCGAAGCTGAATGGCTTTGTAACGATACCAACTGTTAAGATGCCCATCTCTTTAGCTGTAGCTGCGATAACTGGAGCAGCACCTGTTCCTGTTCCGCCGCCCATACCAGCTGTGATGAAGATCATATCTGTGCCCTTAAGAGCATCAGTAATAATTTCTTTACTTTCTTCAGCTGCACGCTGACCGATTTCTGGACGAGCACCAGCACCCTGGCCTCTTGTTACCTTTTCACCAATCTGAATTTTATGTGTTGCCTGTGACTGGAGAAGGACATGCTTATCTGTGTTAATAGCGATGAATTCAACGCCCTTAATGTCAGATCTAATCATGCGGTTAACAGCGTTTCCACCGCCGCCGCCGATACCGATAACTTTGATTTGTACTACGCTTTCAAAATCTGCTGCCATTTCAAATCCCATGTGGCATCCTCCTAATTTAAGTTCCCGTTTATTAAACAGTAATACTATTAATTATTAAATATTAAAATACATATTATATAGTAACACGACACTTGCCAAAATTCAAGTCAATTTACTATGGTTTTGTCGTGGTTACTGCGTGCTGAATTGTTTTACCAGACTTGTTCGTTTCAGGCTCCGTTTTCTCTGCTTCCGGAGGCGATGTAGTCGTCTCCCCTTCAGCAGTTGTGTCCGGTGCTGTTGTAGTCGGTAAGGTCGTAGTTTCAGGCTGGAAATAAGCTTTTTTATCTATCGTCAAATCGATAACTCCAGCCTGATCCGGTGTCGCTGCATCCTGGTCTTTTATTACCTGTGCGGCAAACGCCATCTTATCTTTAAGGTTCGTAACAGAGCCAACTTTGACATCTATTCGATCCTCATATCTCATCACGATATTGTATACATCCGAGATGTTGAGTTCCGTAATTCCGGTTATCTCATTCTCAATAAAGAGATTCATAATCTCGGTGTAAACCTCAACCTCTTTTTCGGTCTTCAAAACCACCGTCTTTCCGACCTTGGCAGTCTTGACCTTGGCGCCTTTCAGAATGATAAAGTCCTTACTCTTAAGTACGTAAGTCTGGGACTTCTCCTTCTTTTCTGGCTCTGGTGGCGCCTCCTCGGTGGCCTCCTCTATCTTTTTACCGCCCTCAAGTATTGCATTGGCATAGATATCATCTATTGATGGTGCCTTGCCAAGAACCTTTGCATTTTCATTGAGAAGAACATAACCGTCGGAGACCTCTACCGCACATTTTACAGACGTCTCATAGACGGTAATTATTAACTTGTTAGGTAGAGATATTTTAACCGAAACATCGCCGATATACGGGAGTTTCTGCGTTATGTGTTCCTTTACCTTATTTCGGTTAATAAGGAACAGGTTATCGCCGTCATTGACACCTGATACACCTATTATTTCCTCTTCGGTGTAGATGCTATAACCGCGAACCTCCATCTTGTTTACGTGGAAGAAAACTGTGAACGAAAGGACAAGTCCAATGATTAAGACAATGGCGATAATTACGATGTAAAAGACTCGCATTCGCTTTTGATTCTGCCGTTGTCGTTCGTCTCGGTGGGCCCTTCGCTGCTCCTCCTTCGACATGTTCTCAGGCATGTATTATTCCTCCGGTTTTCTCATAACTCTCAAGATATTTTCAACGATTAAATCTGTTGAGTTAAGAATAGCCATTTCTTTTGCATTCTTTGACATCTCAGCGAGAAGTTCTGGATTGCTTATCAACTCATTAATCATATCTGTAAGAACATCCGCATTGAGATCTTTTTCTTCAATAATCCTTGCTGCGCCATTATTTACAAGTTCCATTGCATTGTAGTACTGATGGTTTTCTGCAGCATATGGATATGGAATCAAGATTGATGGTTTGCCGAGCGCACGAAGTTCATAAAGTGAAGATGCGCCTGCACGACAAATTACAAGGTCTGCTGCTGGCATGCAGATATGCATGTCATCAATATATTCACGAATTTCAATGTCGTCTCTATCCTCGAAATCAACACCGAGCTCGTGAAGCCTGTCTGGAACCCAAGTTCCATTCTGGCCTGTAGCATGAAGGAATGAGCAATCATGGTCATCCTTCTTCCTTGAAATTACTCCACACATAGACCTGTTGATTGAAACAGCTCCAAGGCTTCCACCCATTGAGAGAACAAGTGGCTTGCTCTCATCTACATTCATTATTGCACGGCACTCAGCACGGTTTGATCTGATGAGCTCACCTCGAACTGGTAGGCCGGTAATTACGGGTTCATTGAGACACTCGATGCGGTCCTTCGCATCTTCTGAGGTGAGCATTACGACCTCAGCATACTTTGCGAGTGCCTTATTAGTAACGCCTGGAAAGGCGTTCTGTTCATGGACTGCTATTGGATATCCAAGTTTGTGAGCCTTACGAAGAACCGGTCCACTTACATATCCACCAAATCCAACTACGACATCAGGATCAAATTCCTTGATGATCTTCTTTGCTTCAGATGAGCTTGAAAGAAGTCTAAATAATGTCTTAAAGTTATGGGCTATTGCGCTTGGTGAAAAGCTGCGCTGGAAGCCACTGATTCTAATTGTTTTAAAATCAAATCCTGCATTCGGCACGAGCCTTGTCTCCATATGATCAGGCGTTCCCACAAAGAGAATCTGAGCTTCATCTCCATACTCTTCCCTGATCTTGCTTGCGACGGCGAGCGCCGGATTAATGTGTCCACCTGTACCTCCGGTGGCAAATAGAATTTTCATTTCTGTCTCCCCAAATTATGCTTTCTTGATATTTGCGTATCGCGAGATGCCTAGGATAAGTCCCATCTCGCCCAGCAGCATCATAATTGACGTGCCACCGTATGAGAAGAACGGAAGGCTGATACCTGTGTTAGGTAATACATCCGTTACAACGGCGATATTGAGCGCTGCCTGAAGTCCAACCTGGGTCGAAAGACCAATTGCAAGCAGCGCAGCGAACTTGTCTCTAGTGTGGAGACCAATATAGAATCCACGCCAAACAAGTGCCACGAAAAGAATCATGATGATTGCTGCACCTATGACGCCAAGCTCTTCACAAACAATTGAGAATATGAAGTCGTTCATAGGCTCGGAAACGTAGAGCTGTTTCTGCTTTGAGTTTCCTATACCAACGCCAAAGAGTCCACCTGAACCTATGGCGTAAAGTGCGTTATTTGTCTGCCAACGTACACCTTGAGGATCATAGTCCTTGTCGAGCCAAGCATAAATACGTGGCTGCGCGTGGGCAGGAAGAATTGTTGGATTTAAAATTACGATAGTGGCAAGAACAGCAAGAATTACTATTCCGCCGATAAACCACTTGTTATCAAATCCAGCGAACCAGGCCATGATAATACCGAACAATAACACAAGGATTGTTCCTGATACATGGTTCTCAAGATAAATCAAACCGCAGGTTGAGAGAACAACTAAGAGATATTTACACATGAAGTAGTTTTTTGCGAGCATCTCTCTATCACGGAATTTAACCTTCTCGTCCGAGTTGATTGCCCTGTAGTTATCACCTACGTCCTTTGCCATGTAAAGAATAACTGCAAGCTTTGCAATCTCTGATGGCTGGAAAGTAGTAACACCTGGAATAACAATCCAGCGATGGAATCTTTCGAAACCCGCAGGAGCTGGAAGGATAAGTACTAAAACTAAGAGCGCGTATGAGAGCAAAAGAGCAGGTTTTGTGAGTGCTCTGTATGCTGCATAGTGAACCTTTGAAGCGAGGAACATGGCAACAAGGCCAACTATCGCAAAGAACAGCTGACGCTTGAAGTAATAGAGACTATCACCGTTATTGTTGTAATAACAGTAAGTGTATGATGCAGAGAACATCATAGTAAGACCGATTGTAAGAAGCACAAGTACAAGCACAAGGAATGGGATATCCATACCGCCGCGTGCTATGAGCTTCGGGTCTATTCGTCTTTTTTGTTTAGCTTCATTAGGCATTTATTATTCCTCGATTATCCAAAATATATGAGAAGGCAAGCGCCTGCGCCTGCAATTAAGTTTACAAGTGAGAATACGATAACAATCTTTACTTCTGACCAACCACACTTCTCAAAGTGATGGTGAATTGGTGCCATCTTAAGAAGACGCTTACCTGTTGCATTAGGGTCAGTTCTTCTTGCAATCTTCTTTGTAATTTTGAAGTAGCCAATCTGAACTACGTCTGAGAGGCCTTCGACAACATATACGAAGCCTGCGACGAGGAGGATGAGTGGGCAATCGATGGCGTAAGCCAAAGCCACAATCATACCACCGAGGAACATCGAACCTGTGTCACCCATAAAGCACTTTGCTGGGTGCCAGTTCCAGATTAGGTAACCTGCGCAAGCACCGAGAAGTGCGCATGCAAGAATTGAAGCACCGATAAAGTGATGAAGTACTGCCATAACTGCAAATGAAAGAGCAGCTGTTACAGTAACTGAAGCACAGAGACCATCAATACCATCTGTGAAATTAACTGCATTAACTGTTGCGTAGATTACAACAACAGTGAAAAGTGCGAAGAGGATTGGTGAGCCGTACTGAACATTACCAACGAATGGGATGTACATATACTGGTCGCCTGTGAGACAGAGGGTTACGATATAAGCCGCTGAGAGAGCGAGCTGACAGAGAGTTTTCTGAATTACTGTAAGTCCCTCATTCTGCTTCTTTACAACTTTGATGTAGTCATCTGCAAAACCGATAAGGCCAAAGCCAAGTGCAAGGATTATTCCTGAGTAGAGTTTTACTTTTGTTGCTCCAGCAAGAACATCCTGGTACTGAGCGACAATATCAACACCGAGTGCCTTATTGAGAAGGATTACTGCAATTGTTGTAATTATTGTTGAGATGATAAACATGATGCCGCCCATAGTAGGTGTACCCTGCTTATTCTTATGCCAGTTAGGTCCGATGTCGAGAATTGTCTGACCAAACTTGAGCTTGTGAAGTGCTGGTACCAAAACGATACCGAGTAATGCTGAGATTAAAAATCCAAGAACTGCTGAAATTATCAAGCTTACTATTATCTTCATGAAAGTTCTCCTTTTACGAGATCTATTACATCCTCAAGTGCCATACCGCGGCTTCCCTTGAAGGCAACAACGTCGCCCTCTTTGAGCATCGGTATCAAGTGCTTTGCAAGTTCCTCTTTTGAGTCGAACTCAAATACTCGAAGAACGCCACACTTCTTTGCCTCATCGGCAACATATTTTGCAAGTTCACCGTAGGTCAGAAGCATATCCACCTCTGCCTCCGCGAGGTACTTGCCACAATTTCTGTGGCCCTCCTCACTGTATGAACCAAGTTCAAGCATGTCTGCAATAACAGCAATTTTTCTGTGTCCACCCTCACCCTTAATTCGAAGAGTGTTTGAGAGTGCGCGAACTGAATCTGGGCTTGCATTATAGCAATCCTCAACGAGTGTTACACCGCCGATTACCTCAACCTTTTCGCGCATACCAGCAGGAACATAATTCTTTAGGGCCTTCGCAATAAGCTCCGGCTCAATGCCCTGCTCGGCGCCGACACTTATAGCTGCGAGAGCATCGTAAACGTTGTGTTCTCCAGTAGTTGGGAGGACTACTCTGAAGCAACACTCCGTACTCTCGCATCCGTCGGCGCCATCCAGTCCACTTTGTAATGAAGGCTTCACAGATGCTAGAAATTCTGTGGAGGCTTCTTTGTACACAATATCTTTCGCAGTTACGTCTGCGTTCGTTTTGATTCCAAAAGTTCTAATCTTGAACTTGTAGTTAAAGTCTGACTCTTTTACTGTGCTGAGCATATCGTTGTCAGCATTGAGAATCAGAGTTGAACCTTCCTTTAAGCCCTCAAGTATTTCGAGCTTTGCAGCGAGGATTCCCTCTCTGCTTCCGAGGTTCTCTATGTGTGATACACCAATGTTGGTGATTACTGCCATATTTGGAAGAGCAGTTTTTGTAAGAACGGAGATTTCACCTTTGTGATTCATACCCATCTCAACTACTGCTGCGGTATGTTCAGGTTCAAGACCTAAGAGTACCTTTGGTACACCGATTGAGTTATTTAAGTTACCCTGCGTCTTATGTGCGTTATACTTCGCATTTAAAACGCACCAGATCATCTCTTTTGTTGTTGTCTTACCAACACTGCCAGTCAAAGCAACAACTGGAATATCAAAAGTCTGTCTGTATGAACGGGCAAGGTCTAAGAATGCTTTTTCTGTATCCTCCACCCTAATCACTGGGACACTCGCCTCTGTATCCTGATGAACCATAACTGCAGCTGCGCCGGCATCAATTGCTGCCTGTACGAACTGATGTCCATCAAGACGCTCGCCCCTTATTGCAATAAAGAGCGCACCCGGTGTGACCTGTCTGTTATCAATAACAACCGATGTTATGTCGGCATGACCTGTAGTTGTGCCACCACAGTACTGCGCGATTTTTTCAGTAGTTAAAGTCTTCATCAATCTTCCTCTTTTATCTCTGTTCTGAAGTAAACTGTTACAACCGTACCCATCTGTACGTCTGTTCCAGATTCAACGCTCTGTCTATAAGATGCTATGTTTGCGCCCTTTGTATAGCCAACGCGCTTAATGTTAAGTCCACTAGAAATTGCAACGTTGTTTGCGTCTGCAACTGAGAGACCAGTGAGATCCGGTACTGTTACAAGTGTTGGATCCATATCCTCTGTGTAAAGAACAACAACGCCGTTCTTTGCAAGTGTCTTGCCAGCCTGTGGGAACTGTTTAACAACCTCATTGCCCTTGCCGATAACCTTAACGGTGAAGCCAGTGCTCTCAAGTTCCTTCTGTGCCATAACAACTGTGCTACCAGTAACTTTAGCAACCTTCTGGTCAAGTCTTGCAAGCTCGTCGTCTGTGTACTGAGGCTCAACATTCAAGTACTTCATACAGTTCTCGATAACTTCAGCAGCAACAGGACCTGCAACGGAACCACCGGTGAATGAACCAGCCTTAGGTTCATCGATTGCGATAAGTACTGAAATCTTTGGATTATCTGCCGGAGCAAATCCGCAGAAAGAAGCAACGTAAATGTTCTCGCCAACTGTAAGCTTCTGAGATGTACCAGTCTTACCTGCTACACGGTAACCAGGAACATATGCGTTCTTTGCAGTACCGTCACTAACTACTTTCTCCATCATGATGTTCAAGGTGTTAGCTGTGTCCTTTGAGATTACCTGGCGCTTAACTGTTGGAGTTGTCTCGAAAACTTTATTGCCATCCGAGTCAAGCATTGCGCCTACGATGTATGGCTGCATAAGCTTGCCGTCATTAGCGATTGCATTGATGGCTGTAATGATTTGAATCGGGCTAGCCTGGAAGGTCTGGCCGAATGATGTGGATGCCATCGCAACAGATGTAAGTCTATCGAGTGTGTGATATGTGACATTGGCAGCTGGTTTTGATTCGGCAGGAAGATCGATTCCTGTTGGTTCCGCAAAGCCAAATGCCTCGAAGTATTTGTAGAAAGTTGTCTTACCGAGACGCTGTGCAACCTCAATGAAGATTGGGTTACATGAGTTCATCATTGCTGTTGTGAAATCCTCAACACCGTGGCCCGCTCTATGTGAGCAGTGGTAAGTACGGTCAGCAACTTCATAACTACCTGTGCAGTTGAACATCTCGCCTGTTGTAACTACGCCTTCCTCAAGTCCGGCAGCAGCAGTTACGCATTTAAATACTGAACCTGGCTCGTATGAGTCGGTGATTGTTCTGTTACGCCACTGAGCATTTCGAGCATCGCCAATTGCCTGAACTCTGCCCTCTTCGTCAGTGATGTTGCCCTCCTCATCAGTGAACTGCTCTGCAATCTCAGTGAGTGCAACAGAGTTTACTGTATAAGGGTCGTTGCAGTCGAAGTCAGGCTTTGTGCTCATTGCGAGAATGGCACCGGTCTCAACATCCATGATGATGCCATATCCGTAACTCGCATCGTTTACCTCAACTGCACTCTGAAGTGCTGAGTCAAGGTAGTACTGCATTACCTGGTCAATTGTGAGCTGAAGGTTGAGACCCGTCTTTGCAGCAAAGTAAGCTGAATACTCAGATGACATCTTAACCTGCTTAGCATTCTTAGCTGTGATGATACGGCCAGTTGTTCCGGTGAGAGTGTCGTTATAGTAATACTCAAGGCCTGAGAGGCCGACGTCACCCGAACCTGTAAATCCTAAAACTGAAGAAGCAAAACTACCAAATGGGTAATAACGTTTAACATCATCTTCAGTACCTATAATCTGATTGTAACCTTTATGCTCGCTGCGGAACTTCAATACAGCCTCTTTGTCCTCATACTCAACCTGTGACTTGATAAGTACATAGGCACGGTCTTCCTTGTGACATTTCTCAAGAACCTCTTCAAAATCGAGGTCCAAAATAGCTGCAAGTTCTGTTGCGATATCCTGTCTTGTCTCATCGTCTTTCATCTTGGATGGATTGATCCAAATCTTCCAAGCATCTGCTGACTGAGCAAGGACATTCATGTTGGCGTCATAGATTGTGCCACGTAATGCAGAGACAGTTGTATCGGAAAGTTGCTGTGATTCAGCTTTGAGTTTGTACTTCTCTCCATTTACAATTCCGACGTTAACAAGACCAAAGGCACCTGCTCCAAATCCAAGGAAGCAAGTGATAAAAAGAGCAATGATTGCCCTATTTTTGAACTTGTTTTTCTGCTGTTTAGACACGTCTAAAACTCCTTTTGGTTTCCCATAATATACGACTATGAGAGTTAAGGAAAATTTCCCTAACTCTCATTTTTCTTATTATTTAGAAATACATTTTGATGGTTTCCCAAAGTGATCTCTGTATCTTTCCGCCACTTTGGGTGATGGCGTCACCGCCGGAAAGATCAATGTAGGAAACTTGATAGTTCTCTACCTTAACCATTCCCAGCACATTCTGTGCATAGTCGTCAACTTTATCAAGTGAGATGATTGAGTCGAGTTCCATATTTAGTCTTGTATTTTCACTCTCAACAACCTCAATCTGCTGATTGATACTGTCGAGCTGTCTATCGAGTTCGTCAACCTGAACCTGGCTGTAGATTTGAAGTGCAATAAGGAAGAAGAAAATCGAGCAAACGACAAGTGCCTTTGTCGCTTTCTTTGTGCTTCTGAACTCCTCTGCCCTGAGCTGTCTCTTAGTCTTCTGAAGAACCTGAGGCTTTGGTGCAGTACGAGGTCTAGTGTTAGGAATATTCCTTCTTGCTGGAGCAGCGGAACTCTGCATACGTCGCATGTCTACTGCTTCTGTTCTATTGTAAGCCAAAAGTTCCACCGTCCTTTCGTTTATATGATGTAATTAATCTTTAATTTTTATTATTGAGCGAAGTTTTGCCGAACGAGCTCTCTGGTTTTCATCTAACTCGTCTTCGCCTGCTTCTTTAAATTTGAACTGGAGTTTACCGCGTGGTGTCTTACCACAGACACAGACCGGAAACTCCGGTGGGCAGGTACAACCCTCACAGAATTTTTGGAATTCCTGTTTTACAGCCCTATCCTCTAAGGAATGGAAAGTAATAATTGAGAGAATACCATCTACTTTAAGGCAGTCGAACATGTCGTCCACCGAACCGCCTAATTTCTCAAGTTCCCCATTTACTTCAATTCGAAGTGCCTGGAAAGTCCTACGGGCAGGATGCCCGTTCCTACGTGCTTTTGCTGGCATCGAATTACTTACAATCTCAGCCAATTGAAGCGTTGTAGTGATTGGAGTTAAGGCTCTTGCCTTTACAATGTTCTTTGCAATGCTGCTTGCGTAGCGTTCTTCGCCGTAGGTACGTATAATTCTGGCGAGTTCAGACTCTGAAAGAGTATTGCAAAAATCGGCGGCTGTTGCTCCGCTCTGACTCATTCGCATGTCAAGCGGAGCATCCTTGTGGAATGAGAATCCACGCTCGGCCGTATCAAGTTGGTGGGAGCTGACGCCTAAGTCGGCGAGTATGCCGTCCACCGAAGTAATATCTAGTTCTTTTAATATGCCCTTGATGTTGCAATAGTTGTCATGAACTATTGTTACGCGGGCGTCGGAGCCGAAACGCTCAGTGAGAGTTTTAATGGCATCCGGATCTCTGTCTATGCAAATAAGGCGACCTTCGTCACCTAGTTTCTCTAAAATTCCACTTGAATGTCCGCCGCCGCCCGCCGTGGCATCAACATAGATGCCGGAGCTCTTCACGTTGAGAGAAGAAATCGTCTCATCGTAAAGGACAGGGACATGCGAAAATGAAATGCTCATTAGAAGATAACCTCAATATCAAGGTCGTCTGCGTCACGAGTCTTATATGTGTCACGCTCGTATGTTGCAGAATCCCAAACTTCAAACTTATTACCTGAACCAGCAATAACGATATCTTTTTCGAGATGTGCATATTCAATAAGCTCAGCCTTGATTGTGAAACGGCCTTGCTTATCAAGTTCAACTATGTCGGCGTTACCGAAGAAGTTTCTCTTGTAACGTCTGTACTCAGCAGTACCTGGGAGAGCCTTAACCTGAGCTGCTACTTTCTCCCACTCCTCCTGAGAGTAGATGTAGAGACATTCATCTGGGGCTTTGCAGACAACAAAAGTTCCTCCCAAGTACTCTCTATACTTAGAAGGTATGAATATTCTATTTTTGGCGTCTAAGCTGTGGTTATAAACACCAAGAAAATCCATATACTTTGCTCCCTATTTTGCTCCACTTTACACCATTTCTGTGGAAAACTGCTCCACTTTATAAACACAATATACCACCCGCATCCTATAAATGCAAGAATTTTTTACTGTTTTTTGCCCATTTTTGTGCTTTTTAACCAATTTGTAATCAAATTCAGAAAGTTGTAAACAATTCCTGTTAAAAACTCGACAGTTTTTGGAGCTAAATCTTGAGATCAAAATCGTTCGGTTTGTTAGAATGTTGTCAATCATTTTTCGCTTCAAATAGTTGAATTGTATAAAAGTAAGTGATAAAATTTGTTCATTGTCCCTATACGCATTTTTAATAGAAATGTTTTATAAGAGACAAATGAACTAAAAATATTTGGGGGATTAATTTATGGCTAAGTTTTTATTCCTCGTACCTGTAGCAGGTGTTCTTGCACTTCTCTTTGCTGCATTCCTCGCACTCAGAGTTAGCAAGGCAGACGCAGGTAACGACAGAATGAAGGAAATCGCTGGTAGCATCCACGAAGGTGCTCTTGCATTCCTCACAGCAGAGTACAAGATTCTCGTAATCTTCGTAGCAGTACTCTTCCTTATCATCGGATTCGGTCTTAAAAGCTGGATCATGGCAGCTTGCTTCGTAGCAGGTGCCCTCTTCTCAGTTCTCGCCGGTTTCGCTGGTATGACAGTTGCTACAAAAGCTAATGTTCGTACAGCTAACGCTGCAAAAGAGAGTGGCATGAACAAGGCTCTCTCAATCGCTTTCTCAGGCGGTGCAGTAATGGGTATGTCAGTTGTAGGTCTCGGCCTTCTTGGCGTAGGTCTCATCTACATCCTTACAAAGGACACAAGCGTACTCTTTGGTTTCTCACTTGGTGCTTCTTCTATCGCTCTCTTCGCTCGTGTTGGTGGCGGTATTTACACTAAGGCTGCTGACGTAGGTGCTGACCTCGTTGGTAAAGTTGAGAACAACATCCCAGAAGATGACCCACGTAACCCTGCAGTTATCGCTGATAACGTAGGTGACAACGTTGGTGACGTTGCTGGTATGGGTGCTGACCTCTATGAATCATATGTTGGTTCTGTAGTATCAGCTGTAACACTTGGTGCTCTTCTCACAGAAGGTAGCAAAGTAGTTGAGAACTTTGAAAATGCTGGTATTCTCTTCCCATTCTTCCTTGCAGCTCTCGGCATCGTTGCATCAATCATCTCTACATTCTTCGTAAAGGGTAAAGATGGTTCTAACCCTCACACAGCACTTAAGGTTGCTCAGTGGGTATCATCAGCTCTCGTAATCATCGCAGCTTTCGTTCTTACAAAGGTTTGCTTCGCTGGTTTTGGTGCTTTCATCGCTATCATCGCAGGTCTTATCGTAGGCCTTCTTATTGGTACAGTCACAGAGATGTACACATCTGACTCTTACAAGTCAGTTAAAAAGATTGCTGACCAGTCTCAGACAGGTCCTGCAACAACAATCATCTCTGGTCTTTCAGTAGGTATGCTTTCAACAGCTATTCCTATCGTTCTTATCGCTGTTGGCATTCTCCTTGCTTTCAAGTTTGCTGGCCTTTATGGTATCGCTCTTGCAGCAGTAGGTATGCTCTCAACAACTGGTATCACAGTTGCAGTTGACGCTTATGGCCCAATCGCAGATAACGCTGGTGGTATCGCAGAGATGTCTGGTCTCGACGAGTCAGTTCGTGAGATCACAGATAAGCTCGACTCAGTTGGTAACACAACAGCAGCTGTTGGTAAGGGATTTGCAATTGGTTCTGCAGCTCTTACAGCACTTGCTCTCTTCTCAACATACACAGAGTCAATCTCAGCAGTAACAGGCAAGGCACTTGCTATCGACGTAACAGACGCTATGGTTGTTATCGGTCTCTTCATCGGTGGTATGCTTCCATTCCTCTTCTCTGCTTTCACAATGGATTCTGTTGGTAAAGCAGCTAACAAGATGATTGAAGAAGTTCGTCGTCAGTTCCACGAGATTCCTGGTATCCTTGAAGGTAAAGCAAAGCCTGACTACAAGACTTGCGTTGCTATTTCAACACAGGCAGCTCTTAAGGAAATGATCGTTCCTGGCGTTATCGCTGTTCTCGCTCCAATCCTTGTTGGTTTCATTCTCGGACCTGCAGCTCTCGGTGGTATGCTTGCTGGTGCCCTCGTAACTGGTGTTCTCATGGCTATCTTCATGTCAAACGCTGGTGGCGCTTGGGATAACGCTAAGAAGTACATCGAAGGCGGCGTTTTCGGTGGCAAGGGCTCTGACGCTCATCACGCAGCAGTTGTTGGTGATACAGTTGGTGACCCATTCAAAGACACATCAGGCCCATCAATTAATATCCTCATTAAGCTTATGACTGTTATTTCAACAGTATTTGCTACAGTAATCGCTCAGTTCGGCGGTTGGCTTAGCTAATAAGACATAATAAAACCCCGTTGAGGTTATCCTCAACGGGGTTCTTTTTTTATTCAATTTACTCTAGATTACAGAGAAGAACGTATTTACAATCATCTTCAGCAATATCCTTGTATTTCATCTTCACAAAGGAAAGATAACAAGGGATATCTCCCTTTTTAAATTTAACCGTAGTTTTAATTGTTAAAGGTCCTGATGATGAATCTTTAAGTTGCTCTTTAATATATTCCGGATTAAAGAAATTCTGTACCTTTTCTACATCATCCTTAATAATCCTCTTTGGAATAAAGCATTCACGCAACCAAGAAATCTCGCCCCTTACTGGCTGGTCTTTGAGATCATCATCACAGTAGATTTGAATGAAGTTATTTACATTGAGATCAAATTCATAGATGAATGAGCAGACATTTGACATAGCAAGTTTAATCGTCTCCTCAGCGGCCTTCTGATTGTTTTCTTCAGAGCCAACAGCATTCATCATCTCAACATAGATAAGAGCTCTAAAATCGTTGTGATTAGGATTTGGGTCAAGTCGAGAAATTGTCATCTTCGCCCACTCATAGTCCTTAGACTTTTTAAGTTTAATACGAAGTTCGGTGATAATCTTTGGTTCATTCTGATAGAAGGTGGACATTACAGATACCGTTGAGCAACGTCCGAGCACAGATTTCACATCATCTGGATGAACAAACTTATCAACAATACCCGATAGCACCTCATCAAAGTTCTCACCCTTAAGTGATGCGTCCTCTCCAAATCTCTTATCAGAGACATTTATAAACTCATAGTTTCCAGTGTCGTAGTCAACCTCAATGAGCATACCATCAAGCATGCCTATAAGTGCTACATACTTAGCAATAGCGTCCTTGTCTGAATCGATCACAGATATGCCTCTGGACTTTCGAAGCTCTGTTGGGATCTCTTTACGTCTATTGCCCTCAAGAAGGTTAGTAAAACGTGCATGAGGGATTGGTTCAGAGTATACATAACCCTGGATAATATCGCAGCCGATTTCCCTTAGAAATGCAACCTGTGCCCAGTTCTCAATACCCTCTGCAACCGTCTTCATCTCAAGTGCACGAGACATGTTAATAACACTGGAGATAAGTGCCTTATCACGGGTCAAGTTCTCACTGTCATCGAAGAACAACTTGTCAAGTTTCAAGGTATCCATTGGAAGGTTCTTCAAAATGTTAAGTGAAGAATAACCGGAACCGAAGTCGTCGATTGAGCAAGTGAAACCTGCGGATTTAAGGCTTGTAACAATCTTTCTAAGGATTGCAAGATTTTCAAATACGATACTCTCTGTGAATTCAAGTTCAAGAAGTCCATCAGGGATGTTGTACTTCTCTTTAATCTTTGTGTAATGCTTTACAAAGTCGATTCTATAGAACTGAAGTCTTGATACATTGACAGAGATTGGAACGACCTTTACGCCCTCATCAATCCACTCTCTAATGTTCTTACAGACAGTTTCAAAAATATACTGGTCAAGGTTGATGATAAAGCCGTTCTGTTCAAATAATGGAATAAACTTACCAGGTGACATGAAACCTGTCTCTGGGCTATCCCAACGAACGAGTGCCTCCGCACCTACAATCTCACCAGTCGATACCTGATACTTTGGCTGGAAGAAGGCTTTAAACTCTCCGTTTGAGAGAGCGCTCTCCATGCGCCTTTCAAGTTCCTTCTCAGCGATAACGCGCTCACGAATCTCCTCAGTATAAAAGGCGATATGGTACTCCGTACTGCCTTTTATTGACTTCTGAGCCATGTTCGCGCGGTCAATCATCTCACTGATTGTGAGTGTATTCGAATCATCGCCAGTACAATAAATACCTACATAAATCTCTGGTTTATAGTTCTCACGCTGAATTGGTTCAAACCAGCAGATATCGTCAATAATTGAGTATATGCTTTCAACAAAATCGTTTTTATCTTTATAAGGAATAAGAGCTGTGTAGTTATCTGCAGAAATACGTGCATAGAGGCCGTCTTTGTCCCCTACTGCTTCGCGAATCTTCTGGGAGATGTACATAAGGAGCTTATCACCAATGTCATAACCAAAGGTGTCGTTAATATACTTGAAGTTTTGAATATCACCATAAAATACTGCGTAATTAGTCTCACCAGGGTCAGCGACTCTTGCCTGAGCCTCGCGTAAGAACTTTTCGTAGTTAATACCATTAGTGAGTTTATCAGTATCAATATACTTGCCGAGATACTTCTCATAATAATGGATGATGGTGTAGATAATTGTGTAAGCTACGGCGAGATAGCCGAAGGTCATAATTGCATAATTTATAACCTTCTTGTACATAACCGTGGCATGTTCCATGTTGTAGAGTGATAATTCAGCAACTACAGCAGTCAAAGTGCCAACGCAAAGTACAAGTGCAATTATCAAAGTTATCTTCAGTCTTCTTACACTTTTTTCTGTTGCAACACCCTTGTTCCCTTTTTTGTTCATTGGGCATTCT